>Ga0160502_100048_pt1 | contig 180167 bp, 166 predicted proteins | sample DIDnMG_14_FD_108237 | JGI IMG/M metagenome (GOLD analysis project Ga0160502, IMG submission 108237) | Enriched soil microbial communities from UW Madison campus, WI, USA - DID2933_E24_Xylan MG | ecosystem: Environmental > Terrestrial > Soil > Unclassified | place: USA: Madison, Wisconsin... | reverse complement strand
CTTAGCGGTAACGCCGGCAACATTAGCACCGGGCGCTATCGGAACGGCTACAGCGACTTATACGTTAACACAGTCGGATATCAATAATGGTCAGATTAGTAATACGGCTATCGCAAGCGGTACATCGCCACAAGGTAATCCGGTTCAGGATACCTCAGGAACGAGTACAACGAACGATACGCCAACGATAACAACTTTACCACAAAATCCACAGTTGGCTTTATATAAAGACGGCACATATCAGGATACCAATGGCGATGGAATTGTAAATGTTGGTGATACGATTGCCTATACGTTTACAGTGACTAACACCGGTAATGTAACGATCACAAACATCACAATCAGTGATCCGATTGTAACGGTGACCGGCGGACCTTTGACCAGTCTGGAGCCGGGTATGACAAATAATACGACGTTTACAGCGCTATATACAATCACGCAGTCGGATATCGATGAAGGAGCGGTTTACAATCTTGCGTTTGTGGAAGGTACGGCTCCGGATGGAAGTACGGTAGTAGAGGATTCGGAAGATCCGACACCTATCGATCCGAACGATCCGTTGGTAGATCCAGCGTGTCCGGATTGTACCGTAACACCGTTAATTCAGACACCAAGTATTGCATTGATCAAAACAGGTGTGTTTAACGATAACAACCATGATGGTATTGCTCAGGCCGGCGAAACGATAACCTACAGCTTTACGGTTACCAATACCGGAAATACAAGCTTGTCGAATGTAATGGTTACCGATCCGCTACCAGGTGTGGTGGTAAGCGGTGGACCGATTAACCTGGCAGTAGGAGCAAGTGATAGTACGACGTTTACAGCGGTTTATGTGATCACTCAGGCGGATATTATCGCCGGTTCGGTAAGCAATCAGGCTTTTGTAAACGGAACCAGCCCGCAGGGAGAAGTCGTAACCGACAGTTCGGATGATCATGACCTGGTGGGTAATAATCCGACCGTAATAAAAGTAGACGGCTGTACGATTAATGTGTTCAATGCGATTTCTCCAAACGGAGATGGAAGCAACGATATCTTATATATCGCCGGTATCGAATGTTATCCGAATAACGAAGTATTGATCTTTAACCGTTGGGGTGTTCAGGTATTCGAAACCAAAGGATACAACAACAACGATAAAGTATTCAAAGGATACTCAGACGGAAGAGCGACGATCAGTTCGTCCGAACCATTACCGGACGGAACTTACTTCTACATCCTGAAGTATACCACAGCCGATGGGGCGACACATGAGAAAAACGGATACCTGTATAGTAATAGATAAATGAAATCCCGGGGGAAATAAGTACCCCGGGTTTATAAAACAAAATAAAAATGAGAACAAAATTTATACTTTTCGTTTTACTGTTAACCGGTATCGGTGGATTTGCCCAGCAGGATGCTCAGTATACCCAATATATGTACAATACCATTAATGTCAACCCGGCCTATGCCGGTTCCCGTGGCGTGATGAGTATTTTCGGATTACACCGTACACAATGGGTTGGATTGGAAGGTGCGCCGGTAACCAATGCCGTGTCGCTAAATACACCACTTAATAATAGTAATCTTGGATTGGGTTTGTCTTTTGTAAATGACAGAATCGGGCCGGCGGATGAAAATGCGATTTCAGCAGATTTTTCATATACCATTAATACATCCGAACGCTTTAAGTTGTCTTTCGGTTTAAAAGCCACGGCACATTTATTAAATGTCGACTTTACAAAACTGAATGTTTACGATTGGTCGGATCCGCGTTTTCAGAACAATATCGATAATAAGTTTTCTCCCAATTTCGGTGCCGGAATCTACTTGCATTCCGATAAAACCTATGTAGGGATTTCAGTGCCGAATTTTTTGGAAACCAAACATTACGACAAAAGTTCGCAATCGACAGCCAAAGAGAATATGCATTACTACCTGATCGCAGGTCATGTGTTTGAATTGGGTTCCGATGTAAAATTCAAACCGGCTTTACTAACCAAAGTGGTAAAAGGAGCACCGTTACAAGTAGACCTGTCGGCGAATTTCCTTTTGTATGAGAAATTTACGGCTGGATTAGCCTACCGTTGGGATGCGGCTTGCAGTGCGATGGTTGGATTTCAGATTACAAACGGTTTGTTTGCCGGATATGCTTACGATATGGAAACCACAAAACTGGCTGACTATAATTCAGGATCGCATGAAATTTTCCTGAGATTCGAATTGTTTAACAGAAATAACAGAATAACGTCTCCGAGATTCTTCTAATTAATAAAAGGATTATGAAAAAAATAGTATTGCAATTCGGTTTGATGATGTTGGTTTCGACTGGAGTCTATTCACAAAACGGGAAAATAAAAACAGCGAATAAGGAATATGATAATTATGCCTATATCGATGCGATTAAAACCTACGAAAAAATAGCCGACAAAGGTTATAAATCGGTAGAAGTATTAGAAAAACTGGGCGATTCCTATTATTTTAATGGAAAATTGGATCAGGCTGCAAAATGGTATGGCGAATTATTTGCACTGTCGCAGGAGGTAGAAGCAGAATATTATTACCGCTATGCGCAATCGCTAAAATCGGTTGGCGAATATGAAAAAGCAAACCAGATGCTGGCTAAATTCCACGAGAAAAACGCCAGTGATGTCCGGGGAAAAATGTACCAGAATCAAACGGATTATCTGGAAGTGATTAAACGAAATTCCGGACGTTTTACCATCGATAATGCCGGAATCAATTCACAATATTCCGATTACGGAAGTGCTTTTTCCGGTGATAAAATGGTATTTGTTTCGGCTCGGGATACATCCGGAGTCTTTAGTAAACGAGTACACACCTGGACGGGCGAATCGTTTACCAATATGTATGCGGTAACGATCAACCAGGACGGTTCGCTATCACAGCCGGAACGTTTCGCAAAGGAAATCAATACCCGCTTTCACGAAGCCACACCGGTTTTTACCAAAGATGGGAATACCATGTACTTTACCCGTAATAACTTTAACAACGGAAAGAAAGGTAAAGATAATGCGAAAACAACCTTGCTAAAAGTTTACAGAGCGACGTTAAAAGACGGAAAGTGGACAAATGTAACGGAGTTACCGTTTAATAACGACAGTTATAGTGTGGCGCACCCGGCTTTAAGTCCGGATGAAAAAACACTGTATTTTGTTTCGAATATGCCGGGAAGCTTAGGGCAGTCGGATATTTTTAAAGTCGAAATTAAAGCCGACGGAAGTTTCGGAACACCACAAAATCTAGGGACAACCATCAATACACCGGGGCGTGAAACCTTTCCGTTTGTGTCGGAAAATAACGAATTGTATTTCGCTTCCGACGGCCATTTAGGTTTGGGCGGACTGGATGTTTTTGTATCGAAACCGGCAAACGATGGTACCTATAAAAAGGTAATGAATATTGGTGCACCGGCGAATAGTCCGAAAGATGATTTTGCTTTCTTGATCAATACGTCTACCAAAAAAGGATTTCTGACCTCAAACCGCGATGGCGGACAAGGAGCGGATGATATTTACACCTTTATCGAAAACATTCCGTTGCAATATGCCTGCGAGCAGTTGCTAGCCGGCGTGGTGACCGATTCGGAAACCGGTGCGCCTTTGCAAAATGCTACGGTTACTTTGTTTGACGAAAACTTTAAAGTGGTAAAAGCGATCACGACGGATGCCAACGGAAATTACAATTTCGGGGAAGTGGATTGCAAACGCAAATATTTTGTAAAAGCCGAATTGCCGGCCTACAATACCCGCGAAATTAGTGTGATCATTCCAGAGGTTTCCGGAACAACCAATTTACCGGTTGCTTTGGATAAAACCGTTAAACCGGTACAAACCGGAGACGATTTAGCGAAAACATTCGGAATCAAAATCATCTATTTCGATCTGGATAAATGGAATATCCGTCCGGATGCTGCGGTAGATCTGGCGAAGATTGTAGAAGTAATGAAAGACTATCCGAAGATGAAAATCGATGTACGTTCGCATACCGATAGTCGTCAGACACATCAATATAATGAACGTTTGTCTGATAGAAGGGCGAAATCGACCATTGCATGGATGGTTAAACAAGGGATTGATCCTTCCCGTTTAACCGGAAAAGGTTATGGTGAGACACAACTGCTGAACAAATGCGCCGATGGCGTTCCGTGTTCGGAAGCAGAACACCAGTTAAACCGCAGAAGTGAATTCATTATTATTTCAATGTAAGACAATAATAAATGAATTTAGGACAATTAGTGTTGTTACTCCTGCTTGTTTTCCTCTTTGTATGTTCCGGACTGGTTGTCGTAAACGGAATGATATACGATCGGGAAAAGGCGATAAAAATAGGCTTTGCCGGAGTGATTATTGCATTGCTATTGCTGTTGGGATGCTATTGTGTCATTTTTGAATTCTGAACATACACCATCAAGTATATGTTATAAATTAGGTGCTAACAGAGTCGGGTTTTTCCCGGCTCTGTTTATTTTTAGAAAAACCGGATACCGCTGTAAAACAATCCCAAATTATTATGATGGCATATAATAAATAACTACTTTTGGCACGTTTTTAATATACTTAACATAGAATAGTATGGTAAAAGATTTATTCGAAAGAATTCAAAGTAATAAAGGTCCTTTAGGGAAATGGGCTTCTCAGGCTGAAGGATATTATGTATTTCCGAAATTGGAAGGACAATTAGGACCTAGAATGCAATTTCACGGAAGAGAAATTTTAAACTGGAGTATCAACGATTATTTAGGATTGGCAAACCATCCGGAAGTTCGAAAAGTAGATGCGCAAGCAGCTTTAGACTACGGTGCGGCATACCCGATGGGTGCGAGGATGATGAGTGGACATACCACCATTCACGAGCAATTGCAAAATGAATTAGCCGCTTTTGTTCAAAAAGAAGCAGCGTATCTGTTGAATTTTGGTTATCAGGGAATGGTGTCTATTATTGATACTTTGGTGACTAAAAATGATGTGATTGTTTATGATGTGGATTCACATGCCTGTATCATCGACGGAGTACGTTTGCATATGGGGAAACGATTTACCTATAAGCACAACGATGTTGCCAGTCTGGAAAAAAACCTGGAACGGGCTACCAAAATGGCTACGGAAAACGGAGGAGGAATCCTGGTGATTACGGAAGGTGTTTTCGGAATGCGTGGACAACAGGGGAAATTGAAAGAAATCGTAGCTTTAAAGGAAAAATATAACTTCCGTTTATTGGTAGACGATGCACACGGATTCGGAACACTGGGTAAAACCGGAGCCGGAGCCGGAGAAGAGCAGGGATGTCAGGACGGTATCGATGTGTATTTCTCTACTTTTGCTAAATCGATGGCCAGTATCGGAGCGTTTGTTGCGGCCGATAAGGACATTGTTGATTACCTGAAGTACAATTTGCGTTCGCAGATGTTTGCAAAGTCATTACCGATGATTATGACGGTTGGCGCTTTAAAACGTTTGGATATGTTGCGTTCCATGCCGGAACTAAAAGACAAATTGTGGGAAAACGTAAATGCACTACAAAACGGTTTAAAATCAAGAGGGTTTAATATTGGTGATACCAATACCTGTGTAACACCGGTTTATCTGGAAGGTAGTATTCCGGAAGCGATGGTAATGGTAAACGATTTACGTGAAAATTACGGAATATTCCTATCGATCGTAGTATATCCGGTAATCCCGAAAGGAATTATCTTATTACGTATGATTCCAACGGCTTCGCATAGCCTGCAGGATATCGAAGATACGTTACGTGCTTTCGAAGCTATTCGCGAAAAACTGACTAACGGAACCTATAAAAAAATCGCTGCGGAAACAACCGTTGACGTAAGCGCGCAATAAGATTTTTTTTAAAATATAAATTTGCACGACACTGGGAAATTTTTCGGTGTCGTGCTTTTTTTTACGATAAACAGCTACTTTTTTTAACATGAATTGACCTGAAAAAGTCTTAGTTTTGCCACAAATAAATTAACTATGAAATTAAATAAATTAACAGGGATTGCCGTTTTGGCCCTTTTTGCTACTGTAATTGGATGTCAGTCTGACGATACGAACGGTGTAAATCCTAACGGAGATGCTGATAAAGTTATCTTAAATTCAGACATTAACGCTTTAAATCAACGAATCAGTTATTCGAATTCCGGAGTTTTAGAGTTAACCAACGGTGAAGGTAAAATGGCATCTGCTGCTGCCAGCGATTTTCCATTAGCTTTAGTAGCTGAGGTTAATCCACCTTCGTACAACGGAAAAATCTTAAAAGCAACACACGTAGATATTAACGGTGTGTATGCATATGTTTCGTACAATACTGAAGGAGATACTTATTTAGGGGCTATTGACGTGATCAATATTTCAAATCCGAACAATCCACAGTTAGTGGTTCAGGCGATTTTCCCGAACAGCGACATTAATGCAATTTCATACAATGACGGGTTCCTATATATTGCCGGTGCTTCCGGTATCAATGCAAATTCTGGGGTAACAAGTCCTGCTTTTGTAGCAAAAATGCCATTACAAAACGGATTGTTAACCAACAATTATGCATCAACAAGCGTTTTAGGAAATGTAACGATGGATATCTTTGCAACCAGCTCTAAATATTATGCGGTTTCCGGATATAATGGAGAATTGGTACGTTATAACAAATCAAACAATACTTTTGAAGCTTCAATCCCGGTTGCGGATTTAAGAGCTTTAGGAAGTGTAAACAATAAAATTGTCGTGTTGAGTGGTACGCAAGGGGTAAAAGTTTATGATCAAAATACATTCGCTCTACAAACCTCTTTCGCAACATCTCAGGACGTAGCCGATGCTAAAAGAACAATCGATTTTTCTGATAGCCGTGTGTTAGTATCAGAAGGATATAATGGTTTAGGAGTATATAACCTTGCTAGTGGTGCTAAATCACAAACGATTGCAGTACCTACTAATGTTGCAGGTGCAAATACTCAGGATATCGTAACCAATGCGGTATCGGTTAACAACAATAAAGCATTCGTTGCAAATGGTGCTGCCGGTTTATATATCTATAATACTTCCGGATCATTATCACTTTTAGGTTCATTAGCTTTAAATGCTTCTACACCTAATGGTTCTGCAAACTATGTAAAAAGTTCTGGCGACTATATTTTCGTAGCAAATGGAAATGGTGGTCTGAAAATCATCAAGATGATTGCTGCTCCGGTGAGTTCAATCGATTGTACAAGCTTCCCGAATTATCCAGGTGACCAGTGGTTAAATGTTAACTCAGGACAAGACCTAAAATATAAAGGTTCGGCTTCTGTACAAGGTGTTAACGTAAATGCGAACCTTACTTTCTGTGGTTCAATGGCGGTATCGCAAGGATTAAATATCAACAGTGGTGGTGTGTTCTATATGAAAGGAACTTTGGCGCAAGGACAGGCAAATAACCCATATTTATCGTTGAACATTAACAGTAATGCGAAACTTAAAGTAGAAGGTAGCGTAGTAATTTACGGTAACCTGGTACTAAACAGTGGTGCAACATTAGAATTCGTAGGTAGCGGATCTTCGATCACGATCTACGGTTCGGTTACCAAAGGAAACAATGTAACTATTACAGGAAATTATACCGATACGTTTAATAAATTAAATTAAAAATCGGAACTCTCAAAAAAGCAAAAAAGGCTGTCTCTTAAGGCAGTCTTTTTTTATTTATGTTAAACCTGACAGGTCTTTTAGCGTTTGCAATTTAGACCTGTCAGGTTTGGCATTTTAGTGTAAAACAAAAAATAGACTATCAGATGATAGTCTATTTTTATTATAAATCCTTACGGAATGTTTTACGCCTTTTATGGATAATCGGACTAAAATTCTTCCAGAGTTGTTGTATCTTTTTGTTTTCTTCCAACTGCGGATTGGTTTCGACGGTTAGAATACCACGCTTGGTAAAAACCTCATACATCCGTTTTAAAATCAATGCGGTTACGCCTTTGTTCTGATATTCCGGATCTACACCAATCAGATAAAACTCAGCATGATCATTCTTTTTCATGGCGCGTAACAAATGTAGGAAACCAAATGGGAAGAGTTTTCCATTGGCTTTCTGAAACGCTTTGGAAAACGAAGGCATCGTAATCCCAAAAGCAATCATTTTGCCGTCTTTATCGGTTACGCAGGTGATAAAATCGGGATGGATAAACGAGATGTATTTTTCTTTATAATGATCAATTTGAAATTGTTCGATCGGAACAAAACTCTGTAATTCGGCATAGGTTTTGTTTAATAGCCCAAACATCTCATCGACATATGGAATAATATCTTTTGTCGATTTAAAATTCAGACTTTTTACGGCATAGCGTTGCTCGATAATGCGCGATAGCGGCTCAATTTTACCTAAGTCAACCTGTTTGGCATCGATTTTATATTCCAGCCATTCCGCTTCTATGGTAAAACCTAACTTTTTTAAATGTTCCGGATAATATGCATGGTTATAAAGTCCGATCATTGTCGCGATCTGATCAAAACCTTCGGTAAGCATTCCGGCTTTGTCCATGTTGGAAAAACCCACAGGACCTTCCATATAGTCAAGGTTGTGTTCTTTACCCAGTTCGATCACTTTGTCCAGTAAAGCTTTGCTAGCTTCGATATCATCAATCACATCAAACCAGCCAAAGCGTACTTTCGATTTGTGCAATGTATTGACTTCCGTCCAGTTGATAATCGCAGCAATCCGGCCAGCAATTTTTCCCTCTTTATAGGCTAGAAAATAGTGAGCGGTTACGCTTTTAAAAATGTCATTTTGCGGGTTAAAACTCTTTAACTCGTCTTTGATCAACGGAGGAACCCAATAGGGATTGTTTTTATATAACTGAAAAGGAAAGGTGACAAAATCGGTCATTTCCTTTTGAGTGAGGGCTTCTTTTATTGTAATCATTTTAAAATCTATTCGGGTTGCACTTCGTCAACACGTTTTTTCTTTTCTTCTTTTTTACCGCCTTTTTTACCTTTTTCTTCTTTTCCGCTTTTGATTTCTACCGGTTTGTAGTTTTTATCAAAACGCCATGAAAACCCGATTCCACCTACGATTAAAGCCGGTGTGTCTTTGATATTTGCTCCAATGGAAGCATCGATCTGCATGTTTTTCTGAAGCAGATAAGCCGCACCACCTCTAAAAATCATGTCGGAATAGTAATCACTTTTATAACCCTGGTTTTCCAGAAAAGCCGACCATTTGGCGTTGATTCCACGCGTTAACGTTAGAATATAACCATAACTCTTATAATCGGAAATAAACTTGTCGGCGATAAAGTTTCCAACCAACACCCATTGGGCACCAAAATGGTTTTGGGTAATCAACATCACCCGTGGACTAATAGACGGTTCGTCCGGTATTTTATAGTTGTCGGATAAGGCAAAATTGGCTCCGGCATACACACCCACAGCCGGAATAAACTGGCGCCATTTAAAACGGTGATTGGCTTTCCAACTATAGATGTTTACTTTGTCTTCATAATTTTTAAATGGATCGTAAACCAGGTATTTAGCGCCGATTAAAGCTTGTTTGATTCCCGAACGACTCGTTTCGGAATAATCGGTTTTGTAGTTGTCAAATTGGTATTGAATGTCCCCGATAAACTCTAATTGCTCCAGAATCGCACCGTAACGCAAGCTCAATTCGCCCCCAAAACCGGACGATTTATACCCTAAGTATTTGTGCTTGTCGTTAATATAATAAGTGCCGGCTTCGGCCTGAATTACCGTTTTTCCAACCGAAAAGGCACCGTGGGATTTACCCGGACGATTCGAGTTGATCTCGTCGGTAAACTGGGCGTACTGTACGGAGGTGGTAAATAGAAGCAGACTTGCTAACTTTAGTTTAAAATGCTTTATCATGGGTAAAAAGAGTTTTCTGTAACGTATAAACGTAAAATCAAATGTAGTTATTTTATTATTATTTTAAGAAATAGAATTTATTTTTAACCGTTTGATTTAGTAAATTTGGAAAAAATTATAGATTATGGATACGGCATCATTTAGCGGTCTTGTAAAAACGTTGTTGTGGATTATTGTAATTTATTATATCCTGAAATTTGCAATGAAACTATTGGCACCTTACTTTTTACAGCAGGTGGTGAAAAAAGCAGAAGAAAATTTTCAGCAACAACAATATTATAACCAGCAACAATCGCAACAGCAACAAAATACACAATCCAACTTTTCATCCGATAAACCAAAGGAAAAGAAAAAAGTTGGAGAATATATCGATTTTGAAGAGTTAGAGTAGTGTTTAAAGCTACTCTTTTTCTTTTTTTACAATACTTTTATTTCTATTTTAGCCTACTATTATTAGGCTAAATTCGTTTTATGAAAAACCTTTCTAAATTTTATCCCCATGTACTGGCAATACTTGGCTTCGTACTAATCTCTTTATTGTATTTTCATCCTGTATTGCAAGGGAAAAAAGTGTTCCAGTCCGATATCGCGCAATATATCGGTATGGCGAAAGAACAAACCGATTTTAGAAAAACAACCGGACAAGAACCCTATTGGACCGATAGCGCTTTTGGTGGAATGCCAACCTATCAGTTGGGGGCCAATTATCCTAATAATTTTATCAAACAACTGGACTCGGTAATCCGTTTTCTACCACGTCCGGCCGATTATCTGTTTCTGTATTTCCTCGGATTTTATATACTGTTACGCGTATTCCGTGTCGATAGTCTGAAAGCGTTTTTTGGCGCGCTGGCCTTTGGTTTTTCTACTTATCTGATCATCATTCTAGGTGTCGGACACAATGCAAAAGCGCATGCTATTGCCTATATGCCTATGGTGGTGGCCGGTGTGATTCTCGTATTTCGAAAGCGTTATTTGGCGGGAGGTATACTCACGATGCTTGCTGCCGCACTGGAAATCAATGCAAATCACTTCCAGATGACGTATTATCTGTTGTTATTCCTATTGGTAATCGGAATTTATTATCTGGTTCAGTATAGTAAAAATAAAGAGTATAAAGATCTTGGAATCGTTGCCGCTACCTTTGCAGTGGCCGGGATTTTAAGTATTGGTGTAAACGCTACGAATTTAATGGCCACTTCGGAATATGCCAAATACAGTACCCGAAGTGATAGTGAACTGACTTTTAATCCGGACGGTTCTAAAAAGAAAAACAAAAATGCGATGTCCTACGATTATATTACCGAATATAGTTATGGTATTGCCGAAAGCTTGAACCTGATTGCACCGCGTTTATTTGGTGGTTCAAATCACGAAAATGTAGGTGAAAGTTCACCGATGTATGAGTTTATCTCGAATCAGGGAGCTTCTCCGGAGCAGGCAAAAGATTTTGTATCGAGTGTGCCAACCTATTGGGGTGCGCAGCCTATTGTAGCCGCACCGGCCTATATTGGGGCTATTGTTTTCTTCCTGGCTGTATTGGCCTTGTTTATCGATAACGGAAAAATTAAATATGCTTTTCTGGCCGGAGCGGTAATGTCGTTGTTTTTGTCGTGGGGGAAATATTTCCCGGCGCTAACCAACTTCTTTATCGATTATGTGCCGATGTATAATAAATTCCGTGCAGTGTCTTCAATTCAGGTAATCCTGGAATTGTGTATGCCGGTTCTGGCGATTTTAGGATTGCAGTCTTTCTTTAGAGCCGAAGAAAAAGAGCGTTGGAATGCCCTATGGAAATCGGGTGCTACGGCATTGGGTGTGGTAGTGGTATTATTGTTTGCCAAAGGAATGTTCAACTTTACCGGCGGAAGTGACAGTATGTATTTACAAGCCTATGGCGAAATGGGACCTCCGTTTATTAACGCTTTAAAAGAACAACGTGCAGCGATGTATGTATCCGATTTATTGCGCTCCGGAGTATTGATTTTGCTAGCAGCTGCTATTTTATGGTTGTTCTCTAAAAACAAATTGTCGCAGGTAACAGCAGTGGTTTTGGTAGGCGTACTAATGGTAGGCGATTTATTCTTTGTGGATAAAAATTATGTAAACAGCGATAGCTTTGTGTCGGCACGTCAGGCGGATGTTCCGTTTGAAGCGACTCCGGCCGACGAACAGATTCTAAAAGACACTACGCACTACCGTGTGTTTGAAGTCGAAGGTAACATGTCGAGCGCCAGAACGTCCTATTTCCATAGTTCGATTGGCGGTTATCACGCGGCCAAACCGAGAAAAATGCAACAGCTTTTCGATTATCAGATTGCGAAAAACAACATTGGCGTGTTAAACATGCTGAATGTAAAATATATCATTCAAAAAGACGATCAGGGTCAGGATATTCCACTCAAAAATGCGGAAGCCAACGGGAATGCCTGGTTTGTGAGCGACGTAAAAAAAGTGGATACACCGGATGCCGAAATGAAAGCACTGGATAAACTGGATACGAAAAAAACAGCCGTGCTGAATCAGAAAGAATTTGCCGGTGTGGTAAAAGAAAATACGTTTGTAACCGATTCGACAGCGACCATCAAATTAACACAATACGAACCAAACTATCTGAAATATACAGCCAATAATTCAAATAAAGGATTGGCGGTTTTCTCGGAAGTGTACTATCCAAAAGGATGGAAAGCGACTATCGATGGTAAGGAAGTACCTCATTTTGCAGTGAATTATGTACTGCGTGCGATGGAAGTTCCAGCCGGAAAACATACGATAGAATTCAAATTCGAACCGGAAGTCATCAAAAAAGGAAGTATGATTTCATTGATCAGTTTTATCGCGATGTTAGCGCTGATCATTGCCGGTATTTATTTTGACAAGAAAAAGAAACAGCAGATCCCGTCGTAGTGATAATGAAGAAAGTACTGATTATAACCTATTATTGGCCTCCGGCCGGAGGACCCGGCGTACAGCGTTGGCTGAAGTTTGTCAAGTACTTGCCGGAATTCGGCGTGGAACCGATCGTGTATATTCCTGAAAATCCAACCTATCCGTTACAGGATCCTAAATTACTGGATGAAGTACCGCAAGGGGTAACGGTATTAAAAAAGAAAATTATAGAGCCGTATGCCTGGGCATCGGTGTTTTCTAAAAATAAAACCAAAAAAATAAGCTCCGGAATTATTCCGAATAAAAAGAAACAATCGTTCCTTGAGCGACTGATGTTATGGACGAGAGGGAATCTGTTTATTCCGGATGCACGGGTGTTATGGGTAAAACCTTCGGTTGCCTATTTACAACGTTATATCAAAGAAAACGGAATTGATACGGTTATTACAACTGGTCCGCCGCATAGTTTGCACCTTATCGGGATGCATTTAAAGGAGAAAACGGGTATCCGTTGGGTGGCCGATTTTCGCGATCCGTGGACGACTATCGGGTATCATAAAGCATTGAAATTATCGGATTATGCGGCTCAAAAGCACAAAGATTTGGAACGAAAAGTGATGCAGGAAGCCGATTTTTTATTGGTAACAAGTCGTACGACGCAAAAAGAGTTTGAGGCGATTACGTCCAAACCCATTCATGTGATTACAAACGGTTATGACGTGGAAAACGTAACCCGACTTCCGTTGGACGAGAAGTTTTCATTGGCACATATCGGGTCATTTTTGTCCGAACGTAATCCGCGGATTTTATGGAAAGCGCTTAGCGAACTCATAAAAGAGGAACCGGGCTTTGCGGATCATTTCGAATTAAAGTTAATCGGTGCAACCAGTCAGGAAGTACTCGAAACAATCGAGGAGTTCCGACTTTCACCGTATGCCAATAACCTGGGATATGTCTCTCATCAGGAAGCCGTGCAACAGCAACGAAGTTCACAGGTGTTATTACTGATTGAAATCGATTCGGAAGAAACCAAAAGTATTATCCCGGGGAAATTGTTCGAATATATGGTTTCCGAACGACCGATTCTGGCGATTGGTCCGGAAGATGCCGATTTTGCAGCGATCGTAAAGCAAACCAATACTGGTGTTTTTGCCTTATACGATAATAAAGATTTGGTAAAAGAGACATTATTGTCGTATTACAGACTTTATCTGACGCAAAACCTAAAAGTATATCCGGTAGGTTTGCAACAATACAGCCGTAGGAATTTAACCAAACAATTGGCCGATTTATTGAAATAGTATGGGAATTGTCATTAATCAATCCATAAAAAACACCATTATTACCTATATCGGTTTTGCTATCGGTGCGGCGAATACATTGTTTATGTATCCGAAGTTTCTGGGTGAGACCTATTATGGATTAACCGGCTATTTGTTGTCGTCGGCCAATATCATTATGCCTTTGATGGCTTTTGGTGTACATAACACACTGATCAAATATTTCACCCATTATAAAACGGAAAAAGAAAAAGAAGCGTTCCTGACACTGGTGTTGTTTCTTCCTTTTTTACTGATCATTCCGATGATGCTGTTTGGGACTTTTGGCTATTCGGCTATAGCTTCGTTTTTATCCCGAAAAAATCCGATCATTTATGAATATGTCTGGCAAATTCCGGTTATCGGGTTGTGTATGGGCTATTTTGAAATTTTCTATGCCTGGGTAAAGGTACATATGCAGTCCGTTTTTGGAAGTTTTATCAAAGAAATCGCACTTCGTATTTTTATTACCATTTTCCTGTTTTTGGTTTATTTTAAATGGATTACACCCGAGGCTTTTGTAAATTTCCTGATGCTGATTTATCTGGCGGTGATGTTGCTCATGCTGTTTTATGCTTTTAAAGTCAAACCGATTGTATTCCGGTTTAAGCTGCCGCACAATACCCGCGCCGTATTGGTGTATTCGTCGTTTATTATCCTGTCGGGTAGTATTGCGAACATGTTATTGGATGTGGACAAAAATATGATTGGTCAATATATTGCGATCGAAAATATTGCCTATTATTCGGTGGCCATTTTTATTGCGACGGTTATCTCGGTTCCCAGTCGGGCGATGCATCAGATTACGTATCCGATTACGGCTAAATTAATGACCGAAAATAAACACGACGAACTAAACGAACTCTATAAAAAAACATCGATCTCCTTACAGGTTGTTGGTGGATTGGTGTTTTTGGGGATTTTGGTAAATGTAAAAGAACTGTATACGCTTTTGCCGGCCAATTATAGCGGTGGAATTTTTGTGGTTTTTGTCATAGGACTTTCCAAATATTTCGATTTACTTTTGGGAAATAACAATGCTATTATTTTTAATTCGAAATACTACCGGGCGGTTTTGTTTTTAGGATTGCTGTTGGTTTTTTTAACCGTAAGTCTGAATATGTATTTTATTCCGCGGTTAGGAATCGAAGGAGCCGCCATTGCTACGCTGATTTCGATTACGCTTTATAGTTTGGCGAAGTTGCTTTTTGTAGTGGTTCGGATGAAGTTGTTTCCGTTTTCCAAAAAGACACTTTATTCCTTTGCCATCTCGTTGGGCTGCTTTTTTGCTTTTTATTATTGGGATTTCCCGTTTCATGCGGTGATTGGAATCCTGCTAAAATCAACATTGATTTCGGCCGTATACTTATATCTGAATTATATCTTTAAAATCTCGGAAGATATTAATTTCGTTATGGATAAAGTCCTGACGATGGTTCGGTTAAAACGATAATAAGAAAACCCGCTCGGCAAAAAATGCGTTGCGGGTTTCTTCAAACTAACCAACCAAAATTTTAATATAAAATCGTTTTTATTATTTGTCTTTTATTTCTTTGATGTCACTATCGGTCATTTTTGCTTTCGTACCGTCGGCTCTGTAATAATAGTAATCATCGTTATTGTTTTGCCATGATCCGCCAGTGGTATAATCATCTTCCGGATAATAACCGTTGTTTGTATTGTTTCCGGCTGGAATATAGGCATATCCTTGAGAATCACGGTTTACATATCCGCTGATGTCTACAATTTGTCCTCTTCTGTTATAGAAAATACGTAGACCACCTACTTGTGACAAGGCAAAGCTGTTGTAACTCATATAAACGGTTCCCACTCTTTTGACACGGTTTGCACTGTCGTAGTTGATAAAAACGTTACCTACGCGGCGTACACGGCCAAAGTTATCATGCTCGATACGGATTCCATAGTTTGCAGCCGTATTGTAATAACGCGGATTGCGAGGATCGGGTGCGCCATAAGTGGTGTTTACTACACCGCGTCTTCCGTTTCGGTATACTACGGTTCCGTTGGTTTCCGGTTGGGTGTTGAAATCAAATTCCCCATTCGGAAAGATATAAAACGCAATACCGCGTTCCATAAACATAATCGGTTCGGCATTTCTGTAATCGATTCCATAACGCGGACCGTTGGTTTTAGCATCAGAAAAAACGGGATTAACGGATGCTTGAGCCATACTTCCCACCAGGAAGATGCTGGCTACTAAAAGTGTAATTTTTTTCATAATACCTAATTTTAATAGTTTCCTACTCGTATAGTTTTTCGGATCCACTTGCCGGAATCGGTTTTAAAGAATTCCGTTACTTATCTAAATTCAATTTGCGTGCCAAAACAATGAAGCGAATAGGACTATTTTTTGGGATCCCTGTAAATGCCTGTGTTACAGCGATTGTTAAAAATGAAAAAAAATAATTTTGTAAGTTTTTTTGTAAATTCTCGCTAATGTGAAATTAATATTTATTATATTCGTTACCCGATATATCGAGAATAACCTATTAAAAAACCTAAATCTTAACCAAAAAAATGAAAAACTTAACTAAAAGCGTAATGCTTTCTTTAGTCGCGGCCTTATGTGGTACGGCGACTCAGGCGCAAACCTTTATACAGGAGTACGCCGATGTTGCGAACCAGGCGTCACAAACCGGAATTGTAACAAATCTGACGGAATTTGAAAATTTCGGTCTGAAATACCGGGGTACCGTAAATCAGGCAAATACCTTACAATGGCTTAAAAACAAATACCTGAGTTATGGGTATACAACGAGTGAATTATCAGAAGATACCTTTAGCTATTCGGGGTCGACGTGTAAAAATTTAATTGTGACTAAAATGGGTACGGTTTATCCAAATACCTACGTAATTGTTTGCGGACACTATGATACGGCCGTTGGAAGTGGTACCAACGATAACGGTAGTGGTGTAGTTACCATTCTTGAAATCGCCCGATTGTTGCAAAATATCCCAACGGAATATTCGATCAAATTTATCAATTTTAGCGGGGAAGAAGACGGACTATTGGGAAGTACGCACTATGTGACGTCAGTGGTTAACGGAACAACGCCTAAAATGGATATTAAGTTGGTTTTTAATATTGACGAAATCGGAAGTGTCGCTGGAATAGTAAACGATAAGATTGTTTGCGAACGTGACCTATTTGCGCCGACTTCAAATAATGCGGCTTCCGATGTGGTAACAAGAGAATTAATGGCCTGCACGGAGCTTTATTCGCCTTTAAAAGCAGAATTGTCGTATGCGTATGGATCGGATTATATGCCATTTCAGGAAAACGGAGAAGTGATCACGGGATTTTTCGAACATTATTATTCTCCTCATGCCCATACCACACAGGATTTATTAGTTAATCTGGATACCACATATGTGTATAATGTCGCGAAAGCGGCCATCGGTGCGACACTTCACTTTGCCAAAGCGACTATTCCGACTTCAGAAACAGTAAATGCCAATAAGGATTTTAATGTGAGCTTTTTTCCGAATCCGGTTAAAGATCGCTTAACAATCAATAAAGGAAAACTGACGACCAATGATTATTCCTTTACAATTGTGGATATTCATGGAAATCGGGTATTGAAACAACAATTTGTTAATGCTGAGTTATTGGAAACGATCGATATTTCGAAACTTAACAGAGGAATCTATATGGCCGTTCTGGAAGCCGGAGAGCATCGTATCACGAAAAAGATTGTGATCGAATAAAAACGATCTTAAACCTGCTAAAACGATCCGACTTATGTCGGATCGTTTGTTTTATAAAGGCTTGTAACCGTTTTGTTTTTAGGAGGTTAAAAAAATAAGGAGCTATTTGTAATGTCCAATACAGCTAGTCTGAAAAATTAGTATCTTCGTTGACCGGTTTTCCGGTAATAACCCATAAAAAAACGAATAACTAACTAAAAAAATGAAAAACTTAACTAAAAGTTTAATGATTTCATTGCTGGCGACTGTATATGGGAATACAACCCAAGCCCAAACCTTTATACAGTCCTATGCTAATGTTGTCAATCAGGCTTCACAATCCGGAATTCTGACCAATCTGACGGAGTTTGAAAATCTGGGTGTCAAGTACCGTGGAACATTGGCACAAGCCAATACGCTGAACTGGCTCAGAAATAAATACCTGAGCTACGGATATACGACAAGCCAATTGTCGGAAGATGTTTTTACCTATTCGGGTGCGACGTGTAAAAACCTGATCGTCACGAAAATCGGAACGGTTTATCCGAACACCTATGTGATTGTTTGCGGGCATTACGATACGATCACCGGAACCGGAACCAACGACAACGGTAGCGGCGTATCAACTATATTGGAAATCGCCCGACTGTTACAAAATATCCCGACCGAATATTCGATTAAGTTTATCAATTTCAGTGGAGAAGAAGACGGACTAAAAGGGAGTCAGCATTATGTGAGTTCTATTGTGAACGGAACAACACCGAAAATGAGTATCAAACTGGTATTTAACATCGATGAAGTAGGTGGTGTCGCCGGAATGTTGAATAATAGTATTACCTGCGAAAGGGATACCGGAAATCCATCGGCTAATAATGCTGCTTCGAATACGATAACTAATGAGTTAATCAAGTGTACACAGTTGTATTCGCCTTTACAGACAAAATTGTCGTATGCCTATGCGTCCGATTATATGCCTTTCCAGTCGAATGGCGAGATTATTACCGGTTTTTTCGAAACCAACGAAACCACACATGCGCATACCACTCAGGATTTACTGGTCAATATGGATCCGGTTTATGTATATAACGTAGCAAAAGCGGCTACAGGTGCTACTTTGCATTTTGCCAAAGCTACCACCGTGACAAATTTAGGAACCGATACTTTTGAAAAAGATTTTAATGTGAGCTTTTTTCCAAATCCGGTAAAAGAATACCTGACAATCAATAAAGGAAAACTGGAAGTAGAGGAGTATGTTTTTACTTTGGTGGATCTTAACGGAAAACAAGTGTTGCAACAAAAGGTTACCAATGCCAAACTGTTGGAATCGGTTGATATCAGTAAGCTAAGCAAAGGAATCTATATGGGAATACTCGAAACCGGAGAACACCGTATTTCGAAAAAAATAGTAATGGAATAAAAAAATGGCCGATTTTTAATCGGCCATTTTTTTATCTTATAATTCTGGTTTTTTCAGAGATTTTCTCATCGTAATTTTTTATAAAAAGATCGATTTGACTTTCATCCAATGTGCCTTCTGGAGTTAAAACGCCATTTTTTAAAAGTAATTTGATCGCGTTATAAATGTTTCCGCCTCGAATTTCGGCTTGTTCTCCTTTTGTTAAGAATTTAATCTGTGTATAGTCATCAGATATTTCCATATGGGTACCACCATCATTCTGTACCAATATTATGATACGCTTATTCGTGTTTAATTCGGACAAATCATAGGTAACGGCACCGAAAGCACCACCTTTCTCACAGGATAAAAATTCTTTGTCATCCAAAAAGATTTTTTCCTTTTTCAGTTTGATTTTTTGTGAAAAGCCCAAAGAGGTGATAAGGCATAGTAAAAAAGTTAAAAAATAACGATTCATATTTTGTTTTTTAGGGTTAATGTTCTTTTTGTCAAAAAATACTTTCTTTTTTAACGAATGACAAATTAAAACAATTTTGAAAAGTCTGGCAATTAAATTAATCGGAATTAAAGAGATTAAACCAGTCAGGTTTCTATACTATCATAAAAAAATCCCGTTTCATTTGAAACGGGATTTTTTTATACTTACAATTTCTCTTTTAGATACTTACCGGTTTCGGAGTTTTTGTTTTTGACAACTTCTTCCGGCGTACCAAAAGCAATCAGTTTTCCGCCGTTTTCACCACCTTCGGGACCAATGTCGATAATATAATCCGCACATTTGATCAGATCCAGATTGTGTTCGATTACAATGATTGAATGCCCTTTATCGAGTAGGGCATCAAAAGAAGCTAACAGTTTTTTGATATCGTGGAAATGCAAACCGGTTGTTGGTTCGTCAAATACGAATAATGCTTTTTCTTTGGTAACCCCTTTAACCAGAAACGAAGCCAGTTTGATCCGTTGCGCTTCTCCGCCGGAAAGTGTGGATGATGACTGCCCCAATTGTACATATCCTAATCCAACGTCCTGTAAGGGTTGCAGCTTTTGTGTGATTTTGGTTTGTTTATGCTGATCAAAAAAAGCAATAGCATCGTCGATGGTCATGGTTAATACATCGTCGATATTTTTGCCTTCGAAGTTAACCTCAAGTATTTCTTTTTTAAAGCGTTTTCCATTACAGGTTTCACATTCCAGGTGTACATCGGCCATAAACTGCATTTCAATCGTCACGGAGCCTTCCCCTTTACAGGTTTCACAGCGTCCACCGTCTACGTTAAACGAAAAATGTTTGGGCTGATACGCGCGCATTTTCGAAACGGCTTGTTTGGAAAACAAATCCCGGATATCGTCGTAGGCCTTGATATAGGTAACCGGATTGGAACGGGAACTCCGCCCAATAGGATTCTGATCCACATATTCGATATGTTTGATATGGGAGTAATTCCCTTTTAATTCGCTAAACTGACCGGCTTTTTCGCCCACACCTTCCAGTTGTTTTTGTAAGGCCGGGAAAAGTATTTTTTTAACCAGTGTACTTTTTCCACTTCCGGAAACCCCGGTGATTACCGTAAGGCATTCCAATGGGAAGGTAACATCGATGTTTTTAAGGTTGTTTTCACGCGCTCCGATAACATCGATATGGTTTTTGAATTTGCGTCTTTTTTGGGGAACTTCAATTTTGATAGTTCCGTTGAGATATTGTGCCGTAAGCGAATCGGCTTTCAGGATTTCGTCATAGGTTCCCTGTGCAACCAAATGACCGCCATAGGTTCCGGCTTCCGGTCCGATGTCGATAATCATGTCGGCTGCTTTCATAATATCTTCGTCATGCTCCACTACGATTACGGTATTGCCCAGGTTGCGAAGGTCTTCAAGTACCTTGATCAGACGTTCGGTGTCTTTTGGATGTAAACCGATACTTGGCTCGTCCAGAATATACATCGATCCCACCAGACTGCTTCCTAATGAGGTAGCCAGGTTAATACGTTGTGATTCTCCTCCCGATAGGGTAGCCGAATTCCGGTTTAAGGTCAGGTAATTTAAGCCTACTTCATCCAGAAAGCGCAAACGGTTATTGATTTCGATTAGCAGTCGTTTGGCTACTTTTTCGTCATATTCGGATAAGGTTAGTTCTTTAAAGAATCCGATCAGATTTTTAATCGGAAGGTCAACCAGATCGGAGATGGTTTTGCCTCCCACGTGTACGTAATTGGCTTCCGGTCGGAGACGTTTTCCTTTACAAACGTTACATTTTGTTTTACCACGGTAACGGGATAGCATGACCCGGTTCTGAATTTTATAGTTCTTTTCTTCCAGTTCCTGAAAAAAGTCATCCAGTCCGGTAAAAAAACGGTTCCCTTTCCAAATCAGGCTTTTTTGTTCTTCCGATAATTCGAAAAATGGTTTATGAATCGGGAAATCAAATTTATACGCATTGTTTACCAACTGATCGCGGTACCAGCCCATACTTTCGCCACGCCACGGATAAATGGCGTTTTCGTAGACCGAAAGCGCGGTGTTAGGAATCACGAGTTCGTCGTCGATACCAATTACATTCCCGTAGCCTTCACATTTCGGACAGGCGCCATACGGGTTGTTAAAGCTAAATAAATGGACATTCGGCTCCAAAAAGGTGATGCCGTCCATCTCAAAATTAGTACTGAAAACAATACGTTTTTCAGTATTGAGTTCCTGTAAATAACATTCGCCTTTACCTTCGTAAAATGCGGTTTGCGCAGCATCGGCCAGGCGATTGAAAAATTCTTCTTCTTCTTTTACAATGATCCTGTCAATGATCAATAATACATCCTTATGGTCTAAACTATGTTGATCAATTTCATCGAGGCGTACCATCCGGTTGTCCACCAAGATACGGGCAAACCCCTGTTGTAAAAGTACTTTTAACTTATCTTCCAGTTTACGGCCTTCTTCCAGATGAATCGGAGCCAATAGCATCCATTTGCTTTCCAAAGGAAGCTTTTTAACTTCGTTTACCACATCGGTAACGGTATCTTTTTTAACTTCTCTGCCGGAAACGGGAGAAATGGTTTTTCCAACCCGGGCATAAAGCAGTTTTAAATAATCGTAAATCTCGGTCGATGTACCAACCGTCGAACGCGCATTGGTGGTGTTCACCTTTTGTTCGATGGCTATGGCCGGTGCAATTCCTTTAATGTATTCCACTTTGGGTTTGTCCAGCCTTCCTAAAAACTGACGGGCATAGGAAGACAAACTTTCTACATAACGGCGTTGTCCTTCGGCATATAAGGTGTCGAAAGCCAGACTCGATTTTCCGGAACCGGACAGACCGGTAATCACAACCAGTTTGTTCCGCGGGATCGCTACATCGATGTTTTTTAAATTGTGTAATTGTGCCCCTTTTATGATAATATTTTTTTTGGGCTCCAGTGTGGTAATGTCAGTTTTCATAGAATACAAAGATAAGCAAAAACAGCATTTTACGATAGAATATTGTGTTTCCCGAAAAAAAGTTCCTTCGGTTGTAAGACCCCGGTAAAAGCAGGGGTACCGTTGAAAATTCTTTAAAGAACGATGGGATTTACTACAGGAAAATATGTTAATTTTTAAAATCCGTTAGTGTTGTAATAAAAAATTATGTTATATTTGGCTTAACATTAATCCCAATTTAACATTTGCCTATAGGATAAAAATACTTTTTAGACACAATTTCTCAAAAATTCCAAACCAAAAACTAAAAGGTATTATTATGGCTAATGTTGTACTTCCAGACGCTGTCTTAGTGAAAAATTATGTAGGAGGCGATGAAACCGCTTTGGCTACATTAATTGAAAGACATCAGTCCAAAATTTATGGCTTTATTTATTCTAAAGTAATGGACAGGGAAATAACAGAAGATATTTTCCAGGATACTTTTATTAAAGTCATCAAAACACTGAAATCCAAAAATTACAGTGAAGAAGGTAAATTCCTACCTTGGGTAATGCGTATTTCCCATAATCTAATCGTAGATTATTTTAGAAAATCCAAAAAAATGCCGTACCACAGGGAAACGGAAGAGTTTTCTATTTTTTCAATCATGACGGATAACAGTCCGAATGTTGAAAACAGAATCATCAGTGAACAGGTGGAAGTAGATTTGCAACGCCTGATCGAGGAACTACCGGAAGATCAGAAAGAGGTACTGGTAATGCGTATGTATCAGGATCTTAGTTTTAAGGAAATCGCGGATCTAACCGGAGTGAGTATCAATACCGCTTTAGGGCGTATGCGCTACGCGTTAATGAATCTTAGAAAAGTAATCGAAAAAAATCAAATAGTTTTGACAAACTAAACAATATTGGAGTTTGTTTTGCGTTATTATGTATATCCTAAATCGCAAATATGGCAAAACTTTACTCTAAGAAAAAAATAGCAAGTCAAACAATGTTACCTAAAAAAGAAACTATAAGTTTTTTACTCAGCTATTCAAAAGCGCTGACTATTGTCAAAGTAGGTGATTTGACGTTTGAGTCTATTGCTAATTAAGGGACATCCCGATATATCAAATATCGGGATGTTTTTTTATGGTTTTGATTTGACTTTTGCCTTATAATACTCGTCAATAACCGATTTCCGTCCTACGGTTTGCGTGATAATGTCTTTTTCAAGATTCCATCCCCGAGCCGGTGAATATTCCCTGCCGTACCAGATGATTTGCAAATGCAGATCGTTCCATAATTCCCGCGGAAAGATACGTTTGGCGTCTTTTTCGGTTTGTTGTACGTTTTTCCCGTTCGACAAGTTCCAACGGTACATTAACCGGTGAATATGAGTGTCTACCGGGAAAGCCGGAACGCCAAATGCCTGCGACATAACTACGCTGGCTGTTTTATGTCCTACAGCCGGTAATGCTTCCAGTGCGTCAAAATCCTGTGGCACTTCGCCATTGTGCTTGTCGATCAGGATCTGTGACAAACCGTGAATTCCCTTTGATTTCATTGGAGAAAGTCCGCAGGGACGAATGATCTCTTTGATTTCTTCGACTGTCATTTTTACCATATCATACGGATTGTCGGCCTTGGCAAATAACAAAGGTGTAATCTGATTAACGCGTACATCGGTACATTGTGCCGATAATAATACGGCAATTAACAGTGTATAAGGATCTTTATGGTCTAAAGGAATCGGAATTTCCGGGTAGATTTCGTTTAACGTTCTTATAACAAATTCGACTTTGTCTTCTTTGGTCATTTTTTCTACTTTTATAAAAACAAATATACGGTTATGACGACATTAATAAAAGGGGATAAGGCTCCGAATTTTTCAGGAGTGGATCAGGATGGGAAAACGCATACACTGGCCGATTACAAAGGGAAAAAACTGGTGGTGTTTTTTTATCCGAAAGCGAATACGCCGGGATGTACCGCCGAGGCCTGCGATTTAAGAGATAATTACGAACGCTTTAAAGCGAATAATTACGAGTTGTTAGGTGTGAGTGGCGATAGTGCCAAAGCACAGGGAAAGTTCAGAGATAAATATGAATTTCCATTTCCGTTACTGGCCGATGAGGATAAATCGGTTATTCAGGCTTTTGGTGTTTGGGGACCGAAAAAGTTTATGGGAAGGGAATACGACGGAATCCATCGTACTACATTTGTGATTAACGAAGAAGGAGTGATCGAAGAGGTGATTACTCAGGTGAAAACCAAAGCACATGCCGATCAGATTTTGAAATAATAATCAAAAAAGAAAACCGGTTCGATTTTAAAATCGAACCGGTTTTCTTATGATCATTTCTAATTTGTTTAATTGGATTGTTGTTCCAGTTTTGGTTGATCACCACAACTAAACAGGTGATTACGTTTGATCAATTCCGAAATTCCTTCCGGTAGCATATCTTCCCAGCCTTCTTGTCCGTCGTGAATCATTTTTAAAACTTCACGGGAAAAGATTTTAAGGTGGTCTTTGTCGAAATCGGTAATGTCAACCACTTTGCCGTTGTAAGCAAAAAACTTATATAATTCTTTCATACGCGGATGTACTTTCAGGTTTTGTGACGTGATCACATTTCCTTCTTCATCTTCCATCGGATACAGGAAAACTTTTAAATCGCGATAGAATAGTTTACCGAAAGCTTCCAGAATTCCACCACTAAGATGTCGGTAGTATTTTTCATCGAAAATATCAATCAGGTTACTAACGCCCATTGCCAATCCCATTCTTGCTTTGGAGTATTCGGAGAAATATTCGACCACTTTATAATACTCCTGGAAGTTCGAAATCATAACGGTTTGTCCTAGCGAACAAAGCAATTCAGCGCGATCCATAAAGTCCCGTTCATCGATTTCCCCTTCCGAACGCAGGTTGGATAAAGTGATTTCAAAAATAACTATCGTATTATCCTTGTCTACTTTTTTCTCCTGTAGGAACATTTCGTACGACTTTTGGTACATGTCCATATTGACCTTGGTAACCGGGCGGAAACTTCCGCGTAGCGCCAGAATGTTTTTACGGTATAGTATTGTTGCCGGAAGCACATTATTACCATCCGGACCAAACATCACCGCATCGGTCATTCCGTTCTTAACAAGCTGTAAACTCATTAATCGGTTGTCGACCTCTTTAAAACGTGGACCGGAAAAATTGATCGTGTCAATTTCCAACTGATCTTTGTCCAGGTGATCATATAGGTAACGCAGTAATTTTTTAGGATCGTTGTATTTGTAAAAAGCACCGTAAATAAGGTTAACCCCTAAGATTCCCAGGGTTTCCTGTTGTAATCTCGAATCGCTTTCCTTAAAACGGATGTGAAGGATAATTTCGTTGTAATCTTCCTCCGGATCCAGTTGGTATTTGATACCAACCCAGCCGTGGCCTTTGTATTGTTTGGCAAAGTCGATAGTCGCTACGGTATTCGCATAACTAAAGAACATTTTGCTCGGGTGTTTGTCTCTTTTTAAACGCTCTTCCACCAGTTGAATCTCGTGGGATAGCATCTTTTTTAAACGGCTTTCAGTAACATAACGGCCATCGTCTTCCACGCCATAAATAGCATCACTAAAATCTTTGTCGTAGGCCGACATCGCTTTTGCAATGGTACCGGAAGAACCTCCGGCTCTGAAAAAATGCCTTACCGTTTCCTGTCCGGCGCCGATTTCGGCAAATGTCCCGTAAATGTTTTTATTAAGATTAATACGGAGTGCCTTTTCTTTAAGGGCTGGAATGTGTTCAATTTCCCGGTCGCCTTTAAGTGTAATTTCGTTATCTGTGTTTTTCATAAATGCCATAATACTGCAAAGTTAACAAAATAGGGGGTCTAATAAAAGCTAAATAATCCTATTTTTAATGTTAAAAAAGGGTTGCGTAGACCTTGTAAGCAGTATTACAGTACTTTTTGCGACGTTAGAATGTATTTTTATAACAATGCCGGTCAGATAGGACCGGCATTGCCAAAAATTGTCTATAAAGATTGATCCGTTCATTTTAGCGAAAAATTGAAAAAGAATACGTTGTTCGCTACTGATAAGAGACAAAAGTGTCTTCTAAATGTCTTAAATGTTCCGATCACTTCTGTTTTTATCATTGTGTATTCCAGAAAGCAAAAGTAGCATCAAGGTTGTTTTCTGTTGAATTGACAAACATCGTTTTGATTTTGTCTCTCCAGGCGTTCCAGGTTTTCTGATTCTGTAGTGCATCTTCTATCTGGCGAATGGTATAACCCGATACCTGATCCTGATACGATCGTGTTAATGGTGTAAATGGATTTGAATCGGTAAAGTAGTATTGAGAAATCCGTGTTTTATTTCCGTCTAAAGCATCGTGAACCATTCCGGTATAACGCAAACGATTATATGTCGTTTCGTAATTCACATAGACCATACGGGTTAAACTTCTTTCTACACCACGAGCCCATGATTCTTTTACAATTTTTTCGGTGTTTGTAAAGTTGGAACTGCTACTCATACTCCAGTGTGAAGCATGCGCCAGTTCGTGTATGGTGGTAGCATAGGTGTCAAAACGCTTATTTTGCGGATTGTATATATGGATATGACTGCCTAGTCCTAAAAAGCGTCGGGCTGGATTGGCATTACCATCGAAGTCGGTGTTGACTTCATTTATCGCTTTGATTTTTAACTGGGTTTTCCAGAAACCGTTTTGTGGAGGTCTTCGTAGCCCCAGGATATTTTTGTAGTAATAGTGATGTGCGGCACGGAAAATAGTCGAGTAGAAGCTGTGAATACTCGTAGTACCATGATGTACATCCCAGTTACCAGTTTTTTTAGGCCCGTCTAGTTTAGCTGTTGAAAAAAGCCACCCTTTACGGATTTCAAAATCGTATCGTTCGTATTTATAACTGTAGTTGGCCGGATTTCGGAAGGTTCCGTCACAGCTATAATATCCTGCGGAGTTAACAAAGCCAACGTGAGTGGTAAACCATCTGCGGGCTTCGACTTTTAAACCTTCTACGCCAATAGTCCCCAACAGATCGTCCTGCATCGTGATGCGACCGGCTGGTCTCCATTTGCTGCGGGAAGCCAATCCTCTTTCTTCCGGTTCCAGATTGCCGGTGAGTAATAACGAATGCTCAACAAGCTCTTCGGCTGAGATACCGTTTATAAGTACCGGTGACGGAACTTCTCCTTTTCCGTCCACAATTTTATCTTCATCCGGAATAAATAATTCGGCTAATATCTCATGTTGTACATCCGGCATTGGACGATTTACAGGAATAGCTGCATATTGAAAACCTGGTTGATCATCAGGAATGCCTTCGTCCCGATAGCTACTGGTGTCGTAACCTTCCGGAAAGGCTACATCCAGTGGATAATTATACACAACAAGCGTGGAGTCTTGTTTTAATAAATCCATGGTGTCTTCGTTTTCGGGTTTAAATTTTACATAAAAATGGGTTGTAGTTATACCCGAAACTTCTTTGGCTCTTTCAATGTCGCCTCCGGTTCGAAGATCGGCGTAGGCGTGGAGCATGTTGGCTACCGAATAGGGGTTTTCCAATTGCACGGCTTCATCGGGTAGGCGTTGCCCTACGGTATTTGTTGTTGCGGACGAATCTTCGGTCCAATCTTTGTTGTCGCAACTGCCTAGCACTAGCAGACCGGTTGCTAAAATTCCCAGAAAAATTTTTTTCATTTTTTGTTTTTAAGGTTAATAGTAAGGTGTTAATTGTTATGCGTGATGTAGTGATTACCATTCGAAACCAATTCCGAAACCGATATATCCGGCCAGTCGGGTGATGGTTTCGCGGCTAAAGCTGTTGTTACTGTTACTGGTAGCGATCATTTCCGGATTGCTAATGTTAAAAATATTATTGCCTTCGACCCAGTATTTAAAACGGGTTTTCGGTTTTTTATAGGTTAGCTTAAAATCGGTTTTAAAAAATTGACGCTCACTATCGGTAGTCGAAAAATGCTCCAGGCTATTATCCAATCGGTAAATTAGACTTTCATTAATTTGTCCGTTAAAATTTAAAAATGGCGCCCATTTACGGGTGTAAATTTTGCTGTCAAAGAGTTCGTAATGCGTTTCATAATTCGAATACTGACTGCCGATTTCGTAATTGAACCAGCTGTCTTTAAAGGAACTGATCAATGAAAAACGCGCCGAAAAATTATCGGTTCGGTAATCATTTTGATCATCGCCTATAAAGTTATAGCTCTCGGTAAGCAAATAGGAAAATGTCGCTTTTACTTTGGATTTGATTGGTTTTAAACGTTGCTCCACGCTTATCAGGTTGTTCCAGGAGTAACCACTCGCATCGTTGCGATAGGCGATATAGTTGTAATTGCCGGCATTGCTACTGTTGCTGGTGTTTTCGTTTTTGTTCCGGCAATAGGACGAATTGGCCAGAAATAGGAAGCCGTTATAAAGATCAAATTTAAAATAGTTGAGCGACAGTATATTTTGTTCAAATGGTTTCTCGAATACAATAGTGCTAGGGTTGTAATAATTCCGATAATCGTCGGCATATAGAAAATTGTTTTGTATGTCGCTGGCATAAAAACTAATGTTCCGGTTATAGCTCAGACTCAGATAATGCAAATCGGTAAAAGCGAGTTTGACTTGTGTAAACGGTAGCAGATAGGCTTTGGTGGCGTTAGATGGCTGTAAAAAATAATTACGGAATTCCAGTTTGGCATTGTATTGGAACAGGGAAACCGCCTTTTTAACCGATACATCAGCAAAGGCATAATTGCTATTTCGGTTAACTTCCGGCTGACCGGTAACTAATGCCGATTGCAGGAGTTCTAAAGACGAACGGTTCCAGATAAAACCGGCATTGCCGCGTACCACATGGTTATTGATTTTCTGCGTGTATTTGCTGAAAATACCAATTTCATTGCTTTTAAAAACATATTCCTGGTCGAGTCGCTGATAGGGCGGAAGCAGGGTTTGTCCGTCGGAAAGGAAATTATAACGATTGTCCTGCTTTTTAAATTCCTGATAGGCATTTATCGAAAGTAATTTGTTACGGGCGAGCTTGGTAACATAACTCAATTGTTGCCCGAAATTAAGTTTGATTGCTTTGCTGTCTTCTTCAAAATCCTGTGGCTGGCCGTTTAGAATACTTTCGGTGTCACGTTGCCCTTTGTCGTGTCCGGAATCCAAAATAGCCGAATAGTTAATCAGGTTGTCTTTGCTCGGTTTGTACTCCAGATTTACTTTTGTCTGGTTAAATAAAAAGTTCATCTTACCGGCTATAGCGTCCTGGGATTGTAGCGGATTGGTTGTGTTGAAAAAAGTTTTTTCAACCAGACGTTGTTCGGTAAAACGGGACTGATTTAAAATGCTAAAAGCATTAATGCTCAATTTGTCCGTGGGCATGGCGCTGATGTTAAGGGCTGCGGTATGGGAACGACTGGTTTTGTTATTTTCGTTAGCGACCAGAAATTTTGGAATTTTCCCCGCTCCGAAAACCGGATTGCCCATGTCGTTGTTTCGAATATCCGATTTGATGTTGCCGTCCATATCCATATAATCCCGAAGACTAATCGCCTGTTCGCCCAGGTTATTACTGTCGAGAATAGCACTGGCATTAAATTTTGGCATAAACCGAAACAAGTTGCTGTGCACTTTGTACCGGTCGTCATAAGCCGATAGTCCGGCAATATCACCGGTTATTTTGCCAAGGTATTCTTCTTTGATATGGATATTAAGGGCTTTTTTGTTGTTGGTTCCTTCGATGTCTTTTATGGCGCCAAATGTTTCATAATTGTTGATCAGATCAATATCGTCAATCATTTTAGCATTTAGGTTTTCGGTGGCCATTTTATGGTTTTTACCAAAAAAAGGTTTACCATTGATCAGTAATTCTTCGATGACTTTCCCCTGGGATTTTATTTTACCGTTATCGTCGATTTCAAGGCCGGGAAGTTTTTCGATAATGTTTTTAAGCTTTTCTTCGTTTCCGGTGGTAAAGGCGTTGATATTGTAGCGAATCGTATCGCCTTTTTGCTGCGCTGCCGCGCGCGAACCCTGTACAATTACTTCGTTGAGTTGTTTGGATTTAGGACGTAGTTTAATTGGAAGCTGGATTTCAGTTCCGGAATTGGAAACGGTGAGTTGATGATATTCCGGATCATATGCAATATGATTGATTTCCAGTATATAATTTCCGGGCGGTGGTGGCGCTAAGGTAAATTTCCCGCTATCATCGGATAGTACATAGCTTACAGTAGCATTCGTCTGACTATCGATGAGTTGCAAAGTTGCCCCGGAAATGCCCTTTTCTGACTGGAAGTCTGTTAAGATTCCGGTAATATTCTGAGCATTTAGAAGCGTTGGTATAACTAGAATAAGAAGTACAAAAAAAGTTCGGATCATTTAGTTCTGGTTTAACACATTCCCCATTCCTCTTTTTAGTTGATCAACTTTTTCGTTTCGGTCTTTTATATAGTTTTCTTTGGATATTTTTTGTCCTTTAGAAGGTTTTTCAAAGTCAAATTGAGCTATCGATGCGACTTTTATGGCATGATACGTTTTGGTATCCGTTGTCAGGTCGATAATTAGTCCGGGTAATCCCCAGTAGTCTTTTGGTCCGTCATTTATCGGAAGGGAAGGCGCATACCAGGCGGTAACGTTTTCACCGTTTACAACCGCTGTGGCTTTTTTACAATTGAATTCGCCAATTTTTTTGGTTTCATTGATCAACTTCCAGTTGATTTTTTCCAGTTTGTCCGTGACAAGGAAGGCTTTGCCTAACAGATCGGCTTCCTGCAGGTATTCGTTTGTTTTTTGGTTTTTGTATATACCGCCATTCTTTTTACCGATGTTGACGGTTTTGAATTTGGAGTTGTTTTCGCTCAGTCCGTTATCTTTTTCTGAAGTGTCATTCGCATTTTGTTCGTTATACAGGGAAATGCCATCTTTGTAGTATAACGTAAATGTTTTAACCTGTGAAAGGTATTTGGATACACGTTCCCGTGTTGCCGGATCGGTTACATTTTTTAACTGGTTCTCAATATTTGCCTGTTCTTCATAGGTTATTTTGGAAGTTTGTGCCGTGATAGTCTGATTCATGCCGATACTGGTTAGTAGAATAAAAATGTAACGTTTCATAGAAATAATTTTTAGGAACTCTAAATTTGGAACTTTTAGTGTGATTTAATCAAAAATATGATTTTTTGACTAAAAAAGAAAGTGTCTGTTATAAAAATAACAGACACTTTGCGAACATTTCTAGTTGATTACTAAAAATACGTGATAAGTTCCAATATAGACACCATCAACGTATACATCGTAAACACCTAAATAGATAGCTTCTCCAACTTCATCAGCAGTTTGGCCTAATACCATGTTGCTGGTTAATTCAATTGAAGGATTCGCGTTTGGTGCTACTTTTTCAGAAGTTGCTGCTGAAGCAAATACACAAGGCAGAATCATTGCTGCCATCAAAATAAATTTTTTCATAATTAAAATTTTTTGATAATTAGTTGATAACAAATCTATTGAAAAAAAATGCCGTTTGTTTTTGAAATGATAAATTCGGCCTCATTTTTATTAAATTATCATTATCAAAAGATTAATTAATGGTGCAAAATGTGAATATTTTAAAAAATCAATCTATTTTTTTAGATATTTTGAACGGGTAAATTGGTTATATTTTTGTTTTAATAGGTTTTGTATTGTTAAAAAATATCGATTCCGTTTTAAAATTAGTATTTTTTAATAATTCGTAACAAAATGATAAATAATTTAGTTTAAAAATACTTTTGTGAAATCAGGTTGGATAAAGTGGAGAAAGTAATAAAAATATAAAGCCATAAAAAAAACCGCTGAGAAAAGCGGTTTTTGTATTGTTTATAGTTTTTTTTTAAAAGATTTATTTTTTTGTTTTTTCGGCAGCTTCATAGCCAAAAGCGACAATTTGTGCTAACGCATCTAAAATGGCTTGTTTTCCGTCGGGTTGATTGACGTCAATGCCGCAAATCGTAACACCATTGGTCTTGGCATGTAGGGAAAGATAGTAGATTCCGCCAATCATTACGGCTGTTATAGCTCTCATATTAACACCGGTTCCTTCAAAATAGGGATCCGAATATTTGAATAGTTCTTCGCCTACTTTTTCTCGTAATTCGGCAATTTCGATTAAAAGAGGATTGACTTCACTAAGTTCCCAAAGGATCATTTTTTGCATCTCGACGTCTTCAAGAAAGGCATTAAAATGACCTTGCAGGAAATATTGACCATCCGTTACGCTGACGTGATTTTGTGTGATGATGTCTGGAACTATAGCATCGTCATACGAATTCGCCCAGTAATCCCGTTTCCTAATATAGGTTTCAATAAGATTGTTTACATCACCAAAATACGCGTAAATCAGTTTACGGTCTAAACCTGCAGCAGCTGCTATTTTTGCAATAGTGAGACCTGTATAACCTTCCGATTTCAGGACAATTCCCACTGCATCAACCAGTTTTTGCATCGTTCGGGCTTTTTCCTTTATCGGACCCTGCGATACTTTTCTTTTTTTGGGTTGACTTTCTTCCGGTTGCTCCTTATCTTTCATGATCGTCATTGATTTGCAGTGCAATATCCGACATTTTAACTAAAAAATCAAGTGGTTTCGGGGTTTATGTGTTGTTAGTGGCTTAGTAAGTCGTTTTGTCAGACCCGATTACTGGAATGTAAAATAAAATGTGAACTATTGTACGTGTAGTTTTAAAATGATTTTGTTAAGCTGTCATCTCCCGTTATTATTAGGATTGGCTCTAAATTTCTGAAACTATTGTTTTTTAACACAGGGTGTATTCATTATTTTAGACGAGAGATTCTTATTTTTGTAAAAAAGAAGACTACTTTGAAAGTATATTTTTTGGGTACGGGAACCTCTCAGGGGATTCCTATAATTGGAAGTGATCATCCGGTTTGCCTGAGCCGCGATACAAAAGATAAACGATTACGGGTTTCCGCTTTACTAAGCTGGGAAAAACAGACCTATGCTATTGATTGTGGTCCGGATTTCAGACAACAGATGTTGACAGCTGCTTGTCGTAAACTCGATGGTATTTTGTTTACGCATGAACATGCGGATCATACGGCCGGATTAGATGATATCCGACCATTTAATTTCCGACAGGGTGACATGCCAATTTATGCACATAAAAGAGTGATTGAAAGTCTGAAGAGACGTTTCGGGTATATTTTTGAAACCGAAAACCGCTATCCGGGCGCGCCGTCCGTAACAGTGACGGAAGTGGAAAAAGATTCCGTTTTCGAAATCGGTGGTAAAAAAGTGATTCCGGTAAATGCCTGGCATGCCGACTTACAGGTGTTTGGCTATCGGATAGATGATTTTGCCTATCTGACCGATGTAAAAGCGATCGACCCCGAAGAAATCGAAAAACTAAAAGGATTAAAAGTCCTTGTCGTAAATGCACTCCGGATCGAACCACATATTTCCCACTTTAATCTCGAGGAAGCACTTGCATTTATTAAATTAATTCAGCCCGAAAGAGCTTACCTGACACATATCAGTCATCATATGGGATTTCATGAAGAAGTGCAGCAAACTCTACCGGAAAATGTATTCCTGGCCTACGACAACCTAGAAATTGTAATTTAACCACTATGAAAAAAGCAATACTTTATCTTTTTATCCTGTCATTACTGTTTAATATTTTTCAGTATATGAATTCGAATAAAATCCTCAAAACACAAGGACAAGAACTCGAAAATGCCAAAACCCGTATCACAAAAGTTCGGGATTCCATTAATACTCTGAAAGAAGAAAAAAATGACAGCGATTATTTTTCTCTGGATTTTGACGACGATGCACAGGAATATTTCTCGCGTTATGATGTGGCTAAAGTTGCAGCCAAAGTAAAAGAAGATCTGGTAACGCTTAACGATGCCAAAACCGGTAACCGCTTGGTGCCTTATGAACCGATTAATGGAAATAAATTTATTATCAGTAAAATAAAAATACTAAATCACCGTTGGATTATAGCCGACTTTTACAGCGGATCGGCTAGAGGAGAAGTCCTGTTAAAATATTTTCATAATGAAGATAAGCCTACGGATTTCGAGCGTATTGATGCGATTTTGTTTGCCAATACCGTACAATAATATGATTTTTTGTAAATTTAAAGTTTCAACAGGGTTTCCTTATTGGAAACAGTTTTGAAGCAAAAAGATAATAGAATGAAAAAAATATTGCCCTTACTTTTATGCAGTTTTCTTTTCGTATCCTGTGATTATATCATGAAAAAGCACGATGACGAAAAAGAAGTTGTGGTGAATCCGAAACCGATGGTTTTAGGAACCGACAGAGATGAACACGGATGTGTAGGTTCTGCCGGTTATCGTTGGTCGGTACTTAAAAATGATTGTATTCGTGTGTTCGAAGAAGGTTTCCGGCTAAATCCGGTAAAAGAAACAGCCGTTGACGAGGAAGAAGAAATTGAAGAGCCAATTATCAGTGGATTTGTAACTTTCGAAAAAGACGGTGATCAGGCGGAGTTGTTTTTGCCGGATAGTAATAATTCGGTTATCCTGACACGGGAAAAAGAAGGGAAACCGTATCACGGAGGAAGTTGGACATTGGAAACCGAAGGCGGTTTAAAACTGATCCAAAAAGGAATCGTAAAATATAAAGGTGCCTTAACTGAAGAAAAACAAGTAACGGGAAGTGATAATCCCGAGCAATAAAAAAGTCCGGTGATCACCGGACTTTTTTATTTATTATAAGGTTTGTTGCAACCAGTTTTTAAAATCGTAAAAGTTTTGCGGAGCGACACCATGGCCTACCGGATATTCGTTATAAACGACATCCAATCCCAAAGCTTTTAAAAATTCAGGTGCTTTTCGAGCCCATTCTACCGGGATTACCTGATCGACGGTTCCGTGGGAAATAAAAAACTGTAGTTTTGAAAGTGCTTTATCGGTATAACCATCGGCCAAAATCGCCGGATTGATGTAACCGCTTAAAGCAACTACGCGTTGTATTTTTTCCGGATCGGATAAAGCAACGGCATAACTTAAAATTGCTCCCTGACTAAAACCAACCAAAGTAACTTTTGTCGGATCAATAGGGTAGGTTTCGATTAATTCATCGATAAATTTAGCAATAAGCTCACGGGATTCGATCGCCTCGTCGTCATCCGAAAATTTATTGGCATCACTATCAAAGTGGATACTATACCAGGCATTTCCGTAAGGCGGCATCGGATGCGGTGCCCGTGCAGAAATAACATAATAATTGTCCGGTAGTTCCGAAGCAAATGAAAACAGATCTTCTTCATTGCTGCCGTATCCGTGCAATAGCAATAATAACGGATTTTTATCCGATTTGATTTTGGGTTCTCTAACGAGGTGAAATAACGATAAACTCATTTTATGCTAAATTTTTAAACCAGTCCTGGAAGTATTTTCCCAGGATAGGAGTGATTTTCATTTCATTTTGGAAGGCACCCACAATTCCGTAGGCCCAAAGCACAAAAAAGAAGATAAAAAATGCAGAAGAAGCCATCCAGCTATCGGCATATCCTACAAAATAAGCCAGGACATAAAAAGCCAGGTGTGTACCAAATGCCTGACGAATGTGAAAACCGGCAAATGGATTTTTGGTTTCCATATTCATAAAAATAGCGATAATGGTTCCGATAATGGTGATATAGCTGATAATAGCGGTTGTTTTGCCTTGTTCTACAGTGTTTTGCATCTTTTATTCGTTTAGAATTAATTTTCCGTGGTTGTAAATTCCGTAGGCTTTTCCTTTCATCGGTTGTCCCAGAAAAGCAGAATTTTTAGATTTGGAAAGAATATGGGCTTTGGTAAATTCCCATGTTCCTTCGGTTGTAAATAAACTCAGACTCGCTTTGTGATCGACGTTTATCGATTGTTTTTTTAATCCGAATAGTGCTTTTCCGGCGGTTAAGCGGGCTACGATGATGTCGATTGGAAGTACGGCTGATAACGCTCCGAAGGCACTTTCCAAACCAATGGTTCCGTTTTTGGCATTGTCGAATTCCATTTTTTTGTGTTCGATGTCCAACGGGTTGTGATCGGAAGTGATCATGTCGATCGTTCCATCGATAACGCCGGCAATCAAAGCCTGTCTTTCTTTTTCGTCGCGTAAAGGTGGTGTCACTTTATAACGGGTGTCAAAACCGGTTAATTTTTCATCGGTCATCACCAAATGGTGTACTGCAACGCTACAGCTCACGTTTAAACCTTTTGCTTTGGCTTCGCGTATTAAAGATACGGATTTTGCCGTAGATACGGTCGGGATATGTAGTTTTCCACCGGTGTATTCCAATAGGAAAAGGTTACGGGCTACGTGGATTTCTTCGGCCAGTGTCGGAATTCCTTTTAATCCAAGACGCGTACTCACGATACCTTCGTTTACCACTCCGTTTCCTTTTATTTTTTCATCCTGACAATAAGCGATGATCAGTCCGTTAAAATCCTGAGCATATTGCAATCCGATTTTTAACAGGTTGGCGTTGTCCAGACTTTTGTTATAATCGCCAAAAGCCACAGCACCGGCATTGGTCATGTCGAATAATTCGGCCAGATCTTTTCCTTCGCTGTTTTTGGTCAGTGCGCCAATCGGGTGTAATTGTGTGGCAGCTTCCCGGGCTTTGTATAATACAAAATTAACTTCGGTCTGATTGTCCACTACAGGAGCGGAATTGGGTTGTAACGCTATATCGGTAAAACCGCTTCTGGCGGCAACATTCAGTCCGTTGGCAATCGTTTCTCTTTCTTCATAGCCCGGTTCGCCAAGCGATACAGAGCTGTCAAACCAGCCTTGGGAAACGTGGAGATTTTCCAGTTCGATAACGGCGGCGTCTTCTTCATTCGAAAGGTTCGATCCGATAGCACGGATAGTACCATCGATAATTTTCAGGTCCGTTTTTTGGTTGTGATACGGACTGTCGGTATCGATGATCGTTGCGTTTTTAAGAATTACATTCATTTTACGAATTTTTGGATCAGTAGTTCTAGTAATAAAAATAGTAGTGTTGCGATGATAAAATATTTCCAGGCTTCACTGGCTGTTCGCGTCGAATGGATATCGTTGTAAACAGTGGCAATGGAGTCGGTTTTAGTATATTTATCGTAAATGTTTTCGTTGTGCAGGCTCAGATCGCTTTCGGTACGGGCATGATTAAAACTGATGTTTTTCAGTAGCGTATTTCCTTTGGCGATGGCAAAATTTCCCGATTGCTCCGGATAGTCACCAAAGGACAGTTTGATCTTGTTGTTTAGGATCTGTTGCATGGGGATAAAATCCGATTTTTCGTTTTGTACCGTTACCACTTCATCTTTCGATAGGATAACGTCCAATATCAGACTTTGATTGTCTCCGATTGTAAATTCGGATATTCCGGTTTTCTGATTATTTTGTGCCATGTTGTAAAAAGTAGGCACAATTAACGGGGAGTTTTGGAAGTTACTGTTTGTTTTATTTATCGGCGCGGCAAACAGATAAAGCATTCCGATTTTATTGGTTACCGAACTCAAAAACGGCGTCTGATCGTCATAACTTAAAATACCGGCCGGATTACCGCCAATCGAAAAGGTTGTATTGACTTTCGGATATTGAAAATTGTCGGTTTTCTTTTCGAATACGGTTTGGTATAGTGGATGGTTAAAGGCTATTTTCGTGATTTGTTTCGGTGTATTTTGTAATGCACCGATTTTAGTAATTCCGAAGTTCCCGGAAAATGCAGTCAGATTTTGGACCGATGTTTCCGCTGCCGGGATTACCACAATAGTACCGCCTTTGTCGTAAAAAGCCTTTAAAGTAGTGGTTAGCGCCTGCGGAATTTCTTTTAGCTCGTTTATAATAATCGCGTCTTGTTTATCGAGTGCATTATAATCAAGTGTGCTTAACGTGGTATTTTTATAGTGGAATTCATCCGGAGTATAAATCCGTGATAAAAATGCATTTTTGTCGGCATAACCAATGGCAATCACATTGGATTTTTCCGGTTTCGAAATGCTGAAATAATAGGTATTGTCGTAGGTCAGGCTGTTGTCTTCCAAAGAAACATAACCGTGGAAATCTTTTTTCGGAAGATTGAATACGATATTTTTTTTCGGGGTATCAAATGCAATTACGGTTTTGGCAACCAGATTTTTTCCGTTATAAACCGCCATTGGAATTTCGGATTGCAATTCGCCATAAGCGCTTAACGCTACTTTGATCTCATAAAAATCGTCGGATTGCTGGTTGATCGAAACCTTATCAATGCTGATATTGTTTTTATTTTCGGCCTTTGGAATGATACAATAGACTGGACTTTGTTCCTGAATGACCGCCGCGTTTTTATCGGCTTGTACGGCATCGGTAATGATCACAATATCTTTCGGAACATTGTGTTTTTTAGCCTCGACTTTGTTTAGTAAAAAATCAAGTCGGAAGGGAGCCGAGCTATACGATAATGACTGTAATTCTTTTTGAATCGAACGGATATCGGTATCCCAAAACGCTTCCGTATTGGTTAGCAATGAAAACCGCTGATTGTCCGGAGTGTTTTCCAAAAGGTCCTGTATGGCTCTTTTTAGCAATTCACCACGGTTGCCTTTGGCCTGCATCGAAAAGGAATTGTCCAAAAGGATTACCATTTCGTTGGCCGTATTTTTGGTGTCCTTTGCGTTAAAAAAAGGTTGTGCAAAAGCCAGAATCAAACAGGCTAACAATAGTAATCGCGTACAAAGCAATAACCATTTTTTTATTTGCGAACTCTTTCGTGTTTGGATACTGACTTCTTTCAGGAAGCGAACATTGGTGAAGTATTCTTTTTTAAAACGACGCAATTGAAATAAATGAACCAGAATTGGTATAACCAATAGAAATAGGAAATACAGAATTTCAGGGTGTTTGAATTGCATTGTATTTTAATGTTTGTCAAAAATAGTAATTAGTTTTTAGTTTTCGACAGTACTTCGGGTACCAATTATTTCTTTTTTCGTTTGGCAGCTCTGTTCTTTTCTACAGCGCGGTTACGCGGTTTTGTTTTTCGCGGGGTTCGTTTACCCGGACCACCAAGGTTTACTTTTTTATTTTTGTCGGATTTATCGTGAAAAGCACCACCTCCGTCAAGTTTTGTTCTTTTTAAAAGGAATTTTACTTTTTGTTTTTCCTTTTCAAACTCCAGTTTTTTTTCCTCGATTGTTACCGATGCTGGTATTTCCAATATTTCCAGTTCTTTTTCCATCAGTAATTCGGATTCAACCTGGAATTCCTCTTCCTTCGGATCGATAAGGCTAATGGCAATACCTTCTTTATCGGCACGACCGGTACGTCCGATACGGTGGATATATTGTTCCGGGACTTCCGAAAATTGCATGTTAATCACGTGGGTAATATCCGAAATATCCAATCCACGCGCCATAATATCGGTGGTTACGATACCGCGAAGGTTTCCTTCCTGAAATTCGGCCATGGTATTCAAACGGTAATTCTGGGATTTGTTGGAATGGATTACTCCAAACTGACCCGAAAAGTCTTCGTCCAAATGCTCCATCAGGATGTCGGCCACTCTTTTGTTGTTTACGAATACCAGAATGCGTTCCAGACTGTCATCTTCTGTAAGTAAATGTTTTAAAAGATTTACTTTGGTCAGGAAATTTGGCACATGGTAGGCGATCTGACGTATTTTTTCCAATGGCGTTCCGGATGGTGCCAGGGAAACTTCTTCCGGAAAGTCGAAATATTCGTCCAGTAATTCATCCACTTCATCCGTCATGGTTGCCGAAAATAAAATATTCTGACGTTTTGGTTTCATCATCGATAAGATAGACGTGATCTGAAAACGGAATCCTAAATTCAGAATCTCGTCAAACTCGTCGATGACCAGCTTTTGCATTTCGTCAAAACGAACAACATTATCCAAGGCAAGATCCATTAATCGTCCCGGTGTGGCTACTAAAATGTCTACACCTTCGTAAACGGAGGTTTTCTGAGTGTTGATGTTTACACCTCCATATACACCTAAAACGCGAACAGACATGTATTTGGATAGTTTTTCAACTTCTTCCGCCACCTGAACCACCAATTCCCGTGTTGGTACAATGATCACTACTTTTGGAGTATGTGTTGGTGTAAATTTCCACTGTTTTAAAATCGGTAACAGGTAGGCAAACGTTTTACCCGTACCGGTTTGGGCAATTCCCATCATATCCCGCCCCGACATAATTACCGGAAAGGAACGCTCCTGAATTGGAGTAGGGGTGGTCAATCCTATTTCGTCTATAGCTTTTTGTAAGGATTTGGGAAGATTAAATTGCTCAAAAGTGGTCATATAGTGTTTATTTTGGGCAAAGATACAATATTTATTTTTTTATAGGTTTTCGGGTATAAACAGGTCTTGAATTGGTTACGGATTCTTTTTGAGGCTAATTTTATAAGTACAACGCGTCGCACCGGAAACAATATGATCCAGACGTTCTACGGTTGTTTTTTCGCCCAGAACGGCCTGAAATGTTTCCAGTTCAGATCGGCAAAACCCCTGACATATGGTTGCTGCGGCGCAAATCGGGCAGTGGTTTTCGTATATCAAAAAATGATCATATTCCTGGGTATAGCCGGCCATATAACCTTCGTTGTTTCGCATTTCGGTTAGAATCTGAATGCGCTTTTCAAGAGTATCTACACCCGATACGGCGTTTAGATAGCTATTCCGGATTTCAGCCGAATGTGCTTCGATAACGGCATCCAGTGCTTTTTCGCCGAGTATTTCCCTTGTTTTCTGAATCAGTTTTACCGTCAAATCGGCATGTGTATCCGGGAAACGGGAATTACCGGTAGCGGTAAGCGACCAGATTTGTTGCGGGCGGCCACGTCCTTTGGAAACTGTTTCCGATAGCACCAATCCCTCGGAAGCGAGTTTTAAAATATTAAAACGAGCGCCTTCGGTGGTTACATTCAATTCTTTGGCCAGGGTTATAACAGAAAGCGGGCCTTTGGTTTTTAAGATCCATAAGGCTCTTTCGTTTTCCGGTAATTTAATTTCCATAATAAACAAAGTGATTATTTGGTTTATTAGGCAAATTTACTACATTTGCTTCAGAATCAAAAATAATAAACAGCGATTGTATCTTTACAGGATTAGCGCAAACTTCGTGGTCTATAGCTATAATTAAGGTTGCAATCGGATTCGTTTGTATTATGACAGAAGATACGACTATAGAAAATAAAGTGACGGCTTCCGGGATTTTACGACTGGATTTAGAAGCCTACCGTCCTGCGATGACTTTTGTAACATTTGATATAAAACCCTACTTATATGAGGAGTTGATCATTGTAGAAAAAAGTTTCAGAACTGCGATGGATTCCGTAAATTGGGAAGACTATTCGGGTAAAGCGGTGTCGGTAGTTTGTTCTGTTGATGCGATTATACCACAATGGGTTTATATGTTGATCACGACAAAATTAAAGCCTTTTACCGCGTCAATTGCCTACGGAACGGAAAAGGAACACCTGATAAAAAGTTGGGAGAAGTCGGTCGAAAATGCCGATTTGTCTTTATATTTTGATAAAAAAGTGGCCGTTAAGGCCAGCGAACATATACCGGATGCCCTTTATATTTGCGTAAGCACTATTCTGGCCGGTAAAGTTGCCACATTGCTATATGGCGAACCGGGATTGCCCAAAGTGATCCGGAAATATTAACCAATTACTGTGATGTATGAATGTACTTGTATTTAATGGTGCTTTGGAAAGAAGATCCAATGCGACCTCACATAAAATTGCCGATTATTTTAAAACCGAATTCGAAGCGACCGGTGCAAATGTTACCGTTTTTAATCTGCCGGATTCCGGAATTCCACTTTTTGACGTAACCCTGAATACGGTGCCGAAATCGGTGGAGATGATGGCGCATGTATTTCGCAATGCGGATATACATATCTGGTTAACGCCTTTATACCACGGCGGAATGACCGGTGTGATGAAAAATTGCCTCGACTGGCTGGAAGTCAGTTCGAAAGAAACAACACCTTATCTGACGGATAAAACAATAGGTTTTGTTTGTTGGGCCGATGGAAGTCATGCGATGAACGGTATTACGAATATGGATGCCGTGGCCAAATCACTACGGGCCTGGACGCTACCTTTTAGTGTTCCGATTGCGCGTAAAGCATTATATGATCATGAAGGTGCCTTTACGGACGAATACCGTCAGAAATTTGATCAAATGGTAAAACTGTTGGTGAATTGTAAGCATCATAAACAAGTATAATTCAACGAATGATTGGTATCGTTTTCGTGATACCGATAGCTGAATCCTTAAAAAAATATAAACCGTAGCCTATTGAAAATGTTCAATAGGCTACGGTTTTTTTGTTTGTGTGGTTTTTAATGAGGTGCATTTCAGTTCAAAAAGCAGCAAGAAAGAGTCATTTATGCTATTGTTTTGCAATGATTACGGAACTTCTGGTAAACGTTTAAAAAATGGAAATTATGAGATTCGTCACTATTGTAAAAAAAATGGGAGTTCTTTTTTTAGGAATAGTATTGTCTGTTTCGTGTGGTTCCGATGATCCCGAAGCGATCCCAAAAAGTTTAAGTCAGGAAGAGAAAAACTATACAAAAGAATTAATTCTTAATAAGTTAGTAGAGCTTGGGTTTGACCCGGCCAATGTATCGTTTACGGATGAAATCAATCCGGATAATTGTATAATGCTGAAGTCATTGGATGATTTGGAAAAGATATTTCCAAAAGGAACTATTTTAAATAAAGAAGAGATGTTACCTGTGTTGGATACATTACAGGATAATAATACAGCTGCCAGATATGGAGGTGACTGGGATTTTAGAGATAATTGTTATTATTCCGGGCAGTTTCCGGTTCGAGGAGCTTTATTTATGAATATGAATCTTAGTTTTAATTATAATAGAAATTTATTGGATGCCAGGCAATTTGATGCAATCACCAATGTTTTTACGGATATTACGGGCTTTACATTAGGAGTATCCTATAGCCAAAGTTTTTATCATTTTAATATAGATAGAGGAGCTCCCTATGAAGTTATAGTAGAAGGGATTTTTAATTATAATTTATTTTTTGAAAGCGTTGGAACAGTATATAGACGTAGATTAATAACAAAAGGAAGATTTAGTCCTTCGCTTAGTAAGTATGGAGGACATACATCATTTGCTTTTTTTACGGCATATTTTAAAGACATGGAATAAGGGGAGATTATTAATTTTAAAAATAAAAAAATGAGTGTGTTTTACTGGCAATTGTTTCTGTTATGTTTGATTGTATTTATAATCTTTAGTTTGTTTCGATTGAGTAAATCGAGATTGGAATCGGATAGAAAAATTATCTGGTGTATTCTGATACTTGCTTTTCCGGTTTTGGGAAGTTTAGCCTATTTTATTGTTGGAAATAAATAAATGTCCGATAAACAAATAAAAGAAGGCATCTATATTTTGTGATAATTTAGCTTTTTATTTAGAATGATTCTTATTAATTTTGCCCGACCGTGATTTTGCAGTAGTTGCTGTAAAAACGGTATCATTCAAAACCAAATTATCATGACTATAAACTTCAAACAGCTATTTATCGCTTCGATAACACTGGCTTCCGTAACGCTTCATGCGCAACAAAATGTATTTTTAGAGCGCTCTTTCTGGAAAAAAAATCCCGACATTACTACTATAAAATCGGAAATCCAAAAAGGAGGAAATCCTTCACAGTTGAACAGCAATGCTTTTGACCCGGTGGTATTTGCCATAACCGAAGGAGTTTCTAACGATGCCATCAAATTTTTATTATCGCAAGAAGGTAACGGTGTAAATAAACTAACACACGATGGTAGAACCTACCTGTTTTGGGCAGCTTATAAAGGAAATGTCGATCTGATGGAGTATTTATTAAGCAAAGGTGCTAAAACGGATTTACAGGATGACAAAGGGTATACCCCATTGAACTTTGCTGCTGCAAATGGTCAGGCAAACACCAAAGTGTATGATTTGTGCCTGAAAAACGGAGCCAATCTGAAAAAAGATGTGGATCACGAAGGAGCTAATGCGCTTTTATTAGTCGCAGCTTATGATAAAGACTTTTCTTTGATCAACTACTTTGTGAATAAAGGATTGGATCTTAAAAGTACGGATGCCAATGGAAATACGGCTTTTAACTATGCCGCCAGAACCGGAAATATTGAAACCTTGAAAGCCTTGTTAAAAAAAGGAGTGAAGTTTAACGATAACGCGATGATCTTTGCGAGCCAGGGAACACGTAGTACTGCCAATACTTTGGAGGTTTACCAATATCTGGAAGAATTAAAAATTAAACCGACGGCTACCGGGAAAAATGGTGAAACCGTTTTACATGCCATCGTAAGAAAAGACAAACAAGGTGATATTATTAAATATTTCCTGTCTAAAGGTGTAGATGTAAACCAACCGGACAAAGAAGGGACAACCGCTTTTATGAACGCAGCGGCAAGTAACAGTGATCTTGAAGTGCTAAATATTTTACTACCTTCGGTTAAAAATATCAATCAGGCGAATAAAAAAGGAGCCACCGCATTGTTATTAGCGGCACGTTACAATTCTCCGGAAGTGGTTCGTTTGTTGTTAAGTAAAGAGGCCGATGTAAAAGCAGTGGACACCAACGGCGATAATGTAGTAGCCTATTTAATGCAATCGTATACACCGCAAAAAGAGGAGTTGTTCCGCGCCAAATTAAAAACAATCGAACAAACCGGATTGAATGTTGCTACGCCTCAGAAAAACGGAAATACGTTGCTACATATGGCAGTTGCAAAAAACGATATGACGTTGATCAAACTTATCGAAGGTTATAAATCGGACGTAAATGCTAAGAATAAAGAAGGAATGACTGCTTTACATAAAGCGGCTTTAGTGGCGCAGGACGATGCGATTTTAAAGCATCTGATCAACAATCTTGACGCTAAAAAAACAATCCAGACCGAGTTTAAAGAAACAGCCTATGACCTGGCTTCTGAAAACGAAACATTGACTAAAAATAAAGTATCACTAGATTTCTTAAAATAAGAATATGAAAAAACTGTTTAAAGTAGCCCTTATCCTTGCGTTGATATTTTGTTCGGGAGTAACAGTAATGGCACAGAAAACCGGATCATCAAAATACAAATGTATGGTTCAGATGACAAATTATCCCGGTGAAGGTGCTTATATTGTAGTATCGTTAATCGATCCGAAAGGAGCCTATGAAAAAACACTTTATGTGATGGGTGATGATAAAAAATGGTACAAAGACCTGAAAGAATGGCATAAATTCCAGACTAAAAAACCAGCTAACCTTAGTGCCATTACCGGAGCATCGGTTTCGGGCGGTGAGCGTAGCATTACAGTGTTGGAATTAGAAAATGCGAAGATTAATGCAGGTTACAGCCTTCGATTCGAATCAGCGGTAGAGAACCAGGAATACCGTGTAAAAGACATCGAATTCCCGTTAACAACCGAGAATCTTTCGGGTAAAAATGAAGGTACGGGATATATCCGTTACGTACGTATCAGTCCGAATTAACAATTGGAAATATGACAATCTCATTATGGAGATACAGCCATCTCGCTTTGGCTGTATCTTCTTTTCTCTTTATAGCCCTCGCTTCCGTAACGGGAATTGTGCTTGCTTTTGAACCCGTTCTACAAAAAACACAACCCTATCGCACAGCTGACTTCAACCAAATTACGGTAGCCGAAATGCTGCCGGTACTGAAAAAGGAATACGACGAAATTACCGATGTAACGATTGATGCCAACCAGTTTGTAATAGCCAAAGTGATTGATGCCGATGGTAAGGACGCAACGGTTTACGTAGATCCGAAAACAGGAAAATCTCTTGGAGCAGTACCGAAAGAAAATGAATTTTTTCGATGGGTAACCACATTGCACCGCTCGCTTTTTTTACATGAAACCGGAAGGGTTTTTATAGGGATAACCGCCTTTTTATTGTTACTGATTGCGAGTACCGGAACGGTTTTAGTGATACAGCGACAACGTGGTTTAAAACGTTTTTTTACCCGGATCGTTAAAGAAAACTTCGCACAGTATTACCATGTATTATTGGGGCGACTGGCATTAATTCCGATTTTGATCATTACAATTACCGGAACCTATCTGTCATTAGTGCGCTTTGAATTGCTAGGACCGGAAAAAAAGATAACGCACGCTATCGATTTTGATGCCATCCGTTCGGAGCCGGCTCAAAAGTTATCCGATTTTAAAGTATTTCAGCATTTACCTTTATCAGAAGTACAATCCATTGAATTTCCGTTTTCCGAAGACGTAGAAGATTATTATACGTTTAAACTAAAAGACCGGGAATTGGTTGTGAATCAGATAACCGGTGATATCCTAAGCGAAATTCCTTATTCGCAAACCACACTTTTGTCGAATCTGAGTCTGACGTTGCATACCGGGCGTTCGAATGCTGTTTGGGCGATTGTTCTGGCGATAGCTGCTGCGAACATCTTGTTTTTTATTTATTCCGGTTTTGCAATCACATTTAAAAGACGCGGAAATCGTGTTCGAAATAAATTTAAAAGTAATGAAAGCCGCTTTATAATTCTTGTAGGATCGGAAAACGGGACAACATTCCGTTTTGCGAATGCCGTTCACGAACAGTTATTGAAACAAGGAGAGAAGTCCTTTATCGCCGAGCTGAATACGTATACGGTTTTCCCGAAAGCAGAACACCTCATCCTGTTAACGGCCACATATGGTTTGGGCGATGCACCGACAAATGCGGCGAAATTCCAGACATTATTAGAAAAACAGCCCCAACTGCAACCGGTTCACTTTTCGGTTTTAGGCTTCGGATCCAAATCTTATCCGGATTTCTGTAAGTTTGCTTTTGAGGTTCACAATATACTGGAGCAACAAACATGGGCAACACCATTCCTGGATATTCATACGGTTAATGATAAATCTCCGGATGATTTCCAATGTTGGGCGAACCTTTGGTCGCAAAAAGCCGAAATCCCTTTTTCCGGATCGATGATTGCTTTTCCGGGAAAACCTAAGGGATTAAAAGCGTTTACCGTTGTTTCGAAAACCGAACTGGCACATACTGATGGTGCCTTTCTGATTCAGATAGCACCGGATCGTAAGTTACAATTTATGTCCGGGGATTTATTGGCGATTTATCCGGCTAACGATCACAGGGAACGGCAGTATTCGATTGGTAAAGTGGGTAATACGGTACAATTGAGTGTCAAGTTATATCCCGGAGGTCTGGGGTCGTCTTATCTGTATGGATTAGCACCCGGAGCTACACTAAAAGCCCGAATCGTTGGTAATGAACATTTCCATTTCCCAAAAAAAGCCCGAAATGTGATTATGATTTCTAACGGAACCGGTATTGCACCATTTTTAGGAATGCTGGACGAAAATAAAGGGGCGAATTGTTATTTGTATTGCGGTTTTAGGGGAGAAGCTTCGTTTGATCTATACCGGGACAGTATTGAAGTCTTTCTTGCCACACAAAAGTTAAAACAATTGCATATTGCCTATTCGCGGGAGGGCGAAAAACAGTATGTCAAGGATTTACTCGTACGAGATGCTGTTTTTATTGCCGAAACCTTACAATCGGGCGGCGTGATCATGATCTGTGGATCACTGGCCATGCAACAAAATGTTATGACGCTATTGGAAATGGTCTGTAAAGAACAGAGTGGTATGGAATTGAGCTATTATCAATCGCACAACCAGATACTCACGGACTGTTATTGATTTTTCCTTATATAAAAAAACGCAGCTGAGGTTATATTTCAGCTGCGTTTTTTTTTATAAAGGATGTCTGGTTGTATGGAGTATAATCGTATTTCGGTCATTATAATGACATCCTATAAGGCTTTTATAAATGCACTGAGGTGTTCGATTTCGACATGATCCATAACGACAATTTTGTACCATTGGTTAGATGTGTCGTGTTTTTGCGGTACCAGATTAAAGCGTTCGGCAACTTGTTCCGGGATAAAGGAAGCCCGAATGGTTACAATGTTCATAAACGGCTCCCTGAAATATGGAATTTTCAATAGATCGAGTTGCTGACATAACCAGTTGGTGCGCATCTGTAAGACACAAACTTTTTCAAACCATCCGTGGGCGCCATAGGTTGTCAGAATCAGCCATACGGCTACGGCATTTGCTCCGGAACGGCTCCCACAGAGTGTCAGGTCAAGTCCTTCTACATATTCGGCTTCTTTGGTGAGTACATTTTCGATAAGTCCTTTGCGACAGATAAAAATACCGGTTCCATAAGGTGCCTGCAGCATTTTATGAGCATCGATGGTAATGGAACTAATCTTTGGGTTGCGGAAATCAAGTTCGGAAGAAGCATTACTAAACGGATACACAAAGCCACCATAGGCCGCATCGATATGTAATTGATAATTCAAGTGGTGTTTTTCAAGTAATGAAGTATAGATATCCGGATCATCTACCGAACCAAACATGGTGGTTCCCATATTGGCCACTACGATAAAGTATTTTTTACCGTTTTCTTTGGCTTTGATCAATACTGTTTCCAGTGTTTCCGTTGTGATGGAGCGGTGCTCAAAATCTACCGGAACTTTTAGCCAGTCGATCAGTAACAGATTGGCTCCTTTCGGAATGGAATAGTGGGTATCTTCGGAAGCCAGGATTGCGATTTCATTGGGATGCGCTCCAAAAGTGTTGCTAAAATAATTCCGGTAAATCCAGAGTGCCTGTATATTGGCTTCGGTACCGCCGGGAGCGATATAACCGTCGAAGTTTTCAGGTTCGATATGGAAGATATCCACTGCAATTATATTAAGTACCTCACGTTCGATTTCCTGCGTCCCTTTAAAGGCTTTTTCGGAAGTGCCAAATGTATGACAACCAATATGGTTTGGATTGGCTACAAACGATTGTAGCATCGGGGCATCTTTTAAAAAAGGAGCTTCATCGTAAAATACTTTGCCATCCAGTTTGGAGGCGGGATAGCCTAAAGAGGCATCTTTTGAAAAGTTAACATTTTCTGCCAGCGCTTCCCGGATGCGGAGCTGACGTTCGCCCGCCGAGAGTTTTTTCCAGTAATACATAGAATTATTATGAATTTTTACAAAATAAAGGCAGCTTTTTTAAATAAAACATGATAAATGTTAGGTTTTTAATGTAGCGTAGAAAGGATCGAAACAAGAAGGCGAACCGTTTTAAATTAATGTCTGTAAAAAGGCTGTTATTGACTCGGTTAGGTTTGCCTGAATTAGAAAGGATATAAATTATCTTTGTATTGGTCAGTTTTGATGTTTCAAAATATTGTTCAGTTTCCCTCAATTTAATAGTACAATTCAGGATAGATTAATAAATATAAATATATAATGTAAATGAACGCGAATAAGTATTTTGTATCATCGGGTATGTCGATAATAAGTTTTCTGATTATAATTCTTTTTGTTTTTACGCCTATTTCCTGTTCTGAAGAGCGCGATGTTTTTACTGCTGATTCGGTAAACGGAATGAAGTCTTTGGAGTTTAAAATCCAGTTGAGTGATTTTGACGGGACTTCAGATATCGATTCAACGGAGAAGGAGAGTACCATAAAACACCTTAGTCTGTTTCTTTTTCATAATAATGGAGAGGAATTGGTTCAGGAGAAGCGCTATCATGAAATTGAAAATGGAAAAATAATTGTTACTATTCCGGAAAGTGAAATAGCTGGGGGATTAAAAGCCTATTTAATCGCTAATATGAGTTTCACAAACGATCCGATAACGGAAAATGAATTACTACAACTGAAGAGTACACGTAGGCCGGAAGATTTTATAAACAGTGGTTTCCCAATGTGTACAAATGCGCTTCCAATAGTATCTGATGAAACTGCTCCGGTTGTAATTGAAGCGCTTTTGGAAAGGGTTCCATCAGCATTTTATATACAGGTGGAGGAAAATGCCGCGGCAGGTGTTATTTATAATAACAGCTATCGGATTGAGATTGAGGGACTGCAAATACAGGAAGGCGCTCTGTTTACTAATACTGTTACAGCGTTGGCCGCTCAGGAAAAAACCGATTATAGTTCGAAACTGACAGCGGTAAATACGCCTGAAAATGTAGCCTACTTTTATCAGAGCCATGGGATCAAAATACATATTACACCAAACGACCCTAATCTGGGTAAAGCAAAAATAATCACGATCGAAAATTCTGAAAGCGCAGCCCGAAATAAGAAATTTTTATTAAAAATTAAACCAGTAAAAACGATCAATCAGGCTGTTGATTTTAGAATTCAGGTAACCGAGTGGGAAACAGCAGTAATTTTGGTAGAAGTTCCTTTGCTTACTGATGTTCCTCATGAACCTGGAATACTTTTTGCCGAGGGTGTTAGTCTGGATTCCGGATGGTACGACCTAAATAAATCCTTTGGACACGATGGTTTTTCACAGGATTCTAATATGTGCTGGGCTGGAGTTGGAGCCAATATGATTCAATGGTGGCAGGATCGTTATGTGGCAGATGGTGGAGTACTTCCCGTTGATACGCCCAATGGTTTTATTCCAGGAAGAGAGCATGCTGATTTTCGGCAATTGGCTATTTTTGAAACCTTGGTAGAGCGATTTTCCAACGTCCAAGGACATGAGGTGCAAGGGGTGGCATGGTATTTTCCGAAATACCTCCCCGAAATTTTTCCTAATATCAATCCTTTTTTTAATCATACATATTATGATGATAAATACCCTAAAAATATAAAAGAGTTTTCCGATATTATTATTAACGGCTTTAGGGAAAGAGGAGTTCTGGCCATAGCAACATTTTCACGGCATGCGCAACATACCCGTACGCTTTGGGGATGTAAATATAATACCGATACAGAGATTGTTGAAGCGCTATATCTGGTCGATACAGACGATAAAAATGTTATTATGTGGTTAGATGTACCGGTAAGTGTCTCAACAAGTGGGGAATTGATGGCTGGACCTCATGAAATATCGTCACTTTCTGTGCTTTATGCTTATCCGGGAAGGAGTATTCCTGTTGTATTGTAGCGATATTCTCATTGAAAATCTGGAAAAAAGAAAATTTTATTGTTTTAAGTAAGCTAAGTCAGCTTTGATATAATAACGATTTTACTAATAGCAAAAAGGGCCATCCCGAAAGATAGCCCCTTTTTCATATTTGTTTATTTGAAATTAGAAAAGCATTTTCTGCGTTTTCACTTCATTGTTAACCGTTACCGTTCTTACGATGATCACCTGGTTGTTGTTGTTTAATTTGTCGATAGCAATTGCCTGAGCATTGAAGTTATCGTTGTTGAACAATACTTTACCAGATAGGTCAAAAATTGTTACCGATTGGATTGCATCTGTAGAAGACACAACGTTGATCACATTGTTTTGCTTGTACATCGTGATGGCGTTAACCGGTTGTCCAAAAGTTAAGTTCTGAGCAACTTTAGCTACTGTCTCAACAGTTGTAACATCGATGATGTTAGAATTACCACTTGTATTACCAGCTACTGCTCTTACTCTGTAGTAGTACGTTTTGTTTGCTACTAATCCGGATACCGGTAGGCTAACTCCAAAAGAAGTTACGTTCTCATATCCTGGTAAGAATGATGGAATTGAACCAGAGAAAGTATGTGTACCTAAGTTGGTTACATCATTTACCGGTAATACATCCCATTCTGTAGCCAATGTAGGGAACCCTGAAGTTGGATTTACCGTTACTCCCGAAATTACAGAAGCTTTACGAACTAAAGTTTTGTCAAGTGTAGTTAATGAACCACTTGTCCAGGCTACTCCCGGATCTTCACCGATTCTTCCGATGATATCTACATTAGCGTTTGTTGAAATTTTGTAAAGTGCCACAGCATCGTTACCGTTAAAGTTAACCGAAGCAACTACAGTAGCAGTACCAGAATAGATAGAAGCACCTGAGTTACGGATTACAACTGTACTTCCGCTAGCTAAAGTACCGGATAATTGTACGTCGTTTGCAGAACCTGAAGCACTAGTACTTCCGTTTGAATATAAACGTACGCGGTAGTCTGATAAGTTAACAGCAGCACCGGTTCCGTTATAGATTTCTAAATATTTGTTTGTAGAAGTTCCTTCCACATATTCGGAGAAGAATAAGTCAGTAGCAAGAGCAGTAGAACCAAATGTAGCTGATTCACTTACGTCAATACGATAGCTTTCTGCACCGTAAACTTCATCCCAGTTTGCCATAAAGCTATCCGCAGTAATTGCTGTAGCTTCTGTAGCTACAGGGGCTGGTACCGGAGCTGTAGTGAATGTTAATTCCTGACCGTAGCTTACACCTGCAGCATTTACGCTATATGCTCTTGTATAGTATACTGTTTGTCCGTATAAATCAGAAATGTTTACAGTATATGCTCCGATTCCGGTTCCGTCATCAGCTCTGGCCACAACATCAGTTCCTCCGATTTCTGGTGATGGTAATGTACTGTAAACAACACCTCTTTCGATTACTGTTGAGCATCCTTCGTTGATTACCTCAGCAGATACTTTTGCAGTAGCAGCAGATACTACTTCAGTAGCTGTAGTAGCAACAACGGCTACTTTGTTTACTCCTGTACCGGCAGCTGCAACGGTGATTTCAGTACCAGCACCTGCGATAGTTACGTTTTGGTTATAAGCGGCTACAGTTGTAGGCTCAAAACGTACATAGATAACCTGAGAATAGGTTCCTCCGGCTTGCGTTAATGAAAGAGTCGATGTAAATGGTCCCGCAGCATCAGTTGCAAAAGTGAAACCAGCAGATGGTCCTACTTCGATAGCATCGGTAGTAAGGTTGATTCCGGATAAAGTAAAGTTTTGTACAGTACTTACAGCGTTAATACAAACTTCACCGAAGTTAGTCAATGCAGTTACCGTGAATGTAGGTTGTGTATTTACGATAGTAACGACTTCGATAATGTTTGAGTTGTCACTTGTGTTTCCAGCAACAGCTCTTACACGATAGTAGTAGTGTTTTTCAGGAGTTAAACCTGTTACGTTATGTTGTGTACCATTTACGGTTAGGTTATCATAACCGGCAACAAATGAAGGAGCAATACCTGCGAAAGTATGTGTCCCTAAGTTGGATACATCGTTTAATGGTAATGCATTCCATTCTGTAGCCAATGTAGGGAATCCTGAAGTTGGATTTACCGTTACACCAGAAGTTACAAAAGCTTTACGAACTAATGTTTGATCAAGTGTGCTTAATGAACCGCTTGTCCAGGCTGCTCCCGGATCTTGTCCGATTCTTCCGATGATATCTACGTTAGCGTTTGTTGAAACTTTGTAAAGCGCTACGGCATCATTACCGTTAAAGTTAACAGAAGCCACTACTGTAGCTGTACCAGAATAGATAGTAGCACCGGAGTTACGTAAAACGATAGTACTTCCGTTTGCTAATGTACCGGATAATTGTACGTCGTTTGCTGAACCTGAAGCACTTGTACTTCCGTTTGAATATAAACGTACACGGTAGTCTGATAAGTTTACAGCCGCACCGGTTCCGTTATAGATTTCCACATATTTGTTTGTTGATGTACCTTCTACATATTCGGAGAAGAAAAGATCAGTAGCCGGAGCTGAAGAACCAAAAGTAGCCGATTCACTCACATCAAGACGGTAGCTGGCAGCTCCTTCTGAAGCATCCCAGTTTGCAGTGAAACTGTTGTGTGATACGTTAGTAGCATCAGTAGCGATAGGAGCAATAACAGGGTCGGTAGTGAACGTCAATTCCTGACCGTATGTTGTACCTCCGTTATTCACGCTGTATCCTTTTGTATAGTACACAGTACCTCCAATTAAACCAGATAAGCTGGTAACATAATTTCCGATACCGGTTCCGGCATCTGTAACCTTGATTACATTGGTTCCACCGATTACCGGGTTAGCCAATGTACTATAAACAATTCCTCTTTCTGTTACTGTCGAACATCCTTCAGCACTTACTTCAGAAGTAACTTTAGCAGTAGCAGCTGTTAAAGCACCCGCTTCAATTGTAGTGATAGTCGATTGCGTGTTGATTCCTGTTCCGGAAGCTGCAATGGTAACAGCCGGAGCACCACCACCAACGATAGCAATGTTTCCGTTGTGAGTACCCGTAGTAGTCGGAGCAAAACGGATGTATACAGTCTGATTTAATGTACTTCCTGTCTGAGCAATAGATAAAGTAGCGGAGAAAGGACCTGTTGCAGTTTCGGAGAATTCATATCCGGCTAAAGGACCTATTTCCAAAGGTGCTGTAGTCATGTTGATTCCTTCTACGATAAAGTTACGTACTTCTGAAAACTGGTTCACACAAACGTCTCCGAATGCACGGATTGTACCAACTGTTAATGTTGGTAAAGTGTTTACTAAAGTACTGGCAGTAACATCGGCACTAAAGATAGTTTCTACTGCCGGAGTAGCCTGATTTCTGGCTTTTACACCAAAAGTATAAGCGGTATTGTCGGCAAGACCTGTAACCGTAATAGTTCCCCATTGTACAGCAGTTCTCCAAACCGGGTTAACACCTAAGGTTCCGTTAGCCTGTACATAGCTTCCGTTGATTTCACGGATGGCATACGTTGTAACGGCAGGATTATTGTTTTGTGTTGTAGCGTTTAACGTGATATCCAAAGTGTAAATTCCAGGATTGTTCACTGTTAAAATTCCCGGAACATTGGCAGCGGTATAGAAGTTAGCACCTGCTCCGTTAGAAACAGCACTTCCAGCTGTTCCAACTGCTCTGAAGAAATACTGAGTATTTGGTAACAACGTATTTAATACGGCACTGATTCCAATAGCAGTGGTTCCACTTACAGATGATGGAGTGGCAGCAATGCTGTTTCCATAAGCCGAAGAAGTACCCCAGTTAAAAGAAGCCGAAGAAGTAGTTCCATTTGCGTTAAGCGTACCGTTAAGTGTTGCTGAAGAAGCAGTAATCGCTGAAGCAGCTACAGTAGTTACTGTTGGAGCATCGGCCCATGATACCACTACATTGTCTAAAGCAATACCGTCACGACTACCTGATCCGCTGATTTCATCGTATTTCCAACGGATCCATACATTTCCGGTGTTATTGTCGATGGCAGAAAGATCAATATTCGTGTAATTGGTTACGGTACCTTCTGCAAGTGTACCGGATGCATAAGCTCCTCCGCTCACCGCTGTAAATCCACTGGTAGCTGAGGTCGTACTGATTTCAAGATCGAAAGAATTGCTACGGGCTTGCTCTCTGATTTTGATTACATCATACGAAATTTTTAAATTTGATTTACCGGTTGTATTGGTTAGTCGCAATACAATTGATCCCGGTACAAATGCACTTCCAGAACCAAGGATCCCGATTTTTGATCCATAGTTGTAGTTTGCACCTCCATTAGAAGTAGCATTACCCACTGTCATGGCATTGTCCACAGCCGTACCGTTATACGAAGTCCATCCCGTAGGATACGTAGTTCCGGTTGCACCTGGTGTGGTGTTGAAATTTTCTGAGTAAGGAGAGGTACCCGGTAAGGTTACCTGACCCCACATCACTGTCGAGGCCAGTAAGGCCGTGAACAGAAGACCGGCATTGCCAATTGTCTTGTGTAAATGTGTTTTCATAAATTAAAAGATTTGGTTGTATTATTGATTATCAATACAATACAAACATAGCGGCTAGGTGTTAAAAATTGCCGTTTCTAAGATTGTGTTATAGTAAGCTGTAGGTTATTCTTTATTAAACAGAATGTTACCGGTTTAAATTATTTGTTAAATGAAATGACAGATTTTTAGGTTTAAGTATAGGCGTAATGCGAATTATTTGTGTTTTTTGATAACGGTGCTATACGTAATGTAATTGTTAAGCAGATGAATTGGTTAAAATCGAATATGTTCAATTGGGTTGGATTTTATGAGAGAAGTTGTTCAAACAAGTCATTTTTCTTGAAAAAGAGTGCATCACTTTGGGGAGCATTATAATACTTTCTATTTTGTTAAATACCAAAAGAGAGTTTTTAATAAAAATATAGAATTAATGAAAAAGGTAATTTTTGGACTTTTAATAATGCTAACCTGTCCAGCAATGGCACAATGGTATAATAGGACAATCTCGCATAATACTCTCGAACGGGAATACAGGCTCTACATACCGGAAAATTTTCAGCCTTCTCAATCGACTTCTTTAATTATGGCATTACATGGAATGAGTGATACCTCGGTAGCATTTAGTAAAACCATAAATATAGAACGTTTGGCCAACCAGGAGCAAATAATTGTCGTTTGCCCACAGGCATTACACGATACAATTCTGGGGCATGCGGCATGGAATTCCGGTGCTGGGATCGGTCCCGGAAAACAATTTAATGAAAGTGTTGATGATGTGGACTTCATTAGAACGCTGATTGTTAAGGTTTCCGAACAATATGCAATTGCTCCGGATAAGGTATTTGCTTTTGGATTTTCGATGGGCGGTTTTATGGTGCAAAGGTTGGCTTTGGAATTAAATGATAAGATAACTGTTTTTGCTTCTGTGGCCGGAACCATAGGTGAAAGTTTGCTACCTATACTGGAAACAATTTCGGTTCGACCCGTTTCAATTGCCCATTTTCACGGTACAAGAGATAGTGTGGTGGCGTATGGGAATAATGCATATGGGAATAATGTGAGTATGATGTTAGCATTCTGGAAAAAAAATAATAAAAGTAAGCCGGAGGCGGAACATCATTTTTTTCCGGATCGGATTAATGATGGTTTTACTGTAGATCATTATCGGTATACCAGCGAGTTTAATAACGCTATAATCGAATTGTTTAAAATAAATGGCGGTTTTCACAGATGGCTGAACGATGAAAATAATAGCGATATTTCCTATACCGATGAAATCTGGAAATTTTTTAAACAAAACCATATCCGACTTTCGAAAAAAACATTTGCTGATCCGGATACAGAATTTGTGGTATATCCAAATCCGATTGATGGTAATGAGTTCACTATTAAGTTGTCAGCTAATGTTCCGAGTCCCGATACGGCCTTTGTTGTCTCAGTTTATGATAACTTGGGCAGAACGATTTTACAAAAAGAATGTGTTTTTCTTTTGGGAGAAAGTAGAATAATAACAACTGTATTAAAAAAAGGTATTTATCTGATGGAAATAAAAAATAAGGAAAATTTCAAAAGGTCATTTACCAAAATAGTAGCAAATTAAAAAGTAACCTAACATACATACGTTTAATCAATCAGTACTATATAGAAATGAAAAAAAAAATTACGCTGTTTTTGCTTTTATTGACATTACCAATAATAGCACAATGGAAAAATGAAACGTTGGAACATGGTGGAATAATCCGGGAATACAGAATTTATGTACCTTCGGGTTATCAGGATTTGAAACCGGCATCGCTGGTTTTTGCACTACACGGGCTATCTCAAAACATGATCGAATTTAGTCGTATCATAGCAATTGAAAAACTAGCCGAAGAGGAAAATATTATTGTTGTTTGTCCACAGGGATTAGCCAGGTCGGCTTTAGGATTTAAAGTTACAGGATGGAATTCCGGAGCAAGTTTTGCAATTCTTGATATCAATGAATTTAGAAATATAGATGATGTAGGGTTTATTCGCTCTTTAGTAAACAAATTCTCAAACCAGTATACAATAAATCCGGACAATATATTTGCTTTTGGTTTCTCAATGGGTGGCTTTATGACACAGCGACTTGCTTTGGAGTTAAGTGATAAAATACAATCATTTGCTTCGGTTGCCGGTACTATCGGAAATGGAATCTTGCCAATAGAACCAGACATACCGGCGCGTCCGGTTTCGATAGCTCATTTTCACGGAACAGAAGATGAAATTGTCGGATATGATAATAATGCCTTTGGATTAAATGTTGAGAATCTGATTGATTTCTGGAGAACCCACAATCTGGAAGGATTAAATCCGGAGCATTTTATATTTCCGAAAATAGCAAAAGATGCTATGACAGTGGAGCGTTTTACATATACCAGTAATTTTAATGATACCGAAGTAGTACTGTTTAAAGTGAATAATGGGCCACACAATATATGGCTACGTGAAGGTATTAATGATATTTCATATACCGATGAAATCTGGAAATTTTTCAAAAAAACGAGCACACTTGCGAATCCGTCGTGGGAAGCTTTACAAACAGAATTAGTGGTTTATCCAAATCCGCTCACAGGAAATCGGATCAATATTCGTCTGAATGGACATCAGCAATATGAAAACGAAGCTTGTACTGTTAGTCTGTATGACGAAATCGGAAGAGAAATTATCCATGAAAAATGCAAATTAATCTCTGGTAACGGAACGATAACTGTCAGGGATTTACCCAATAGAGGGATGTATTGGATTGAGGTAACCGGAAGTGAAAAACATTTTAAGGTACATAAAAAGCTATTAATTAACCGATAGATTCATTTTAAAAGGCCTATCCTTCCGTATTTTGAAAGAATAGGCTTTTTATGAATGCTAGGATTAGTTTAACCCTGCAAAAACAAATGGCTTGGCATTTTTAAAATGTTCCAGGGTATCACCGGAATAAGTCTCCTGATTTTCGACACTCAGTTTTTTAACGGTTGCTTTTTCTCCAAAGTCTATTTTCTTTAAATCAACCCAAAAAGTATTTGGTGTTAGTACCGTTTCAAAGTAATACACGAGGTTTTTCTGATCGGATACCGAACGCCAGCGTGTGGAAGAAATATTGGGCTCTTCCGGAGTAGAAATACCAAAAGGAACCGAACAATTTCGGATTAAACTAAAAACACTTCCTACAGCAATTCGGGTATCATCTGTTTGGGGAATGGCACTCAGGTAATATTTGGCTCGGGTAAAACGATCAGCTGCACGATTGGTACCCGGGAGCATGATGTTACCCGGAATGTTTTTCCAGTAATTATGTAAAGCCAGCTGTTCTTCAAAAATAGGCGAGTTGGTCATCACGGTATAAGTAGGATCGTGATGAATAACCAGTTTACCGTTAATATATTCAAAAATGGCATTGTCACCATAAATATCGGAAATCGATAAATGGAGTGTCGTAAATTTATCGGTACCCGGAATAAAATCAGAAACCACAACAAATCGTTCTTTGCTTAAATCCGATACAGCTTCACTAACAGTAGCAAAATTGTCCAGAACATATTGTGCCCATGCAGAAATAGCCAGTCCTTTTTGTTTTCCATTCAAATCATAAGACGGATATTTCGATTCGACCAACCATAAAACATTCGCAACAAGACCTTTCTCATTCATACCATCGGTCGTGGAAATATCATAAGCACTTGTGATCAAACTACCGTATTTGGATTTCCAGAATAAAGAATTTTTTCCTGCTTCCCCGTTGCGTTCCATTCCTCTTGGAAAAATCCAAAGGTTCGCTGGTATTTCGTCCTTCCAATCCATGGATCGTGCGGTGATGACCGTATTGTTAGGGCCTTTGTAAACCAAACGGGTACAGGCTTTTACAAATTCAGGTGTAAAGGAAATTAGGAGAAGAAAAACAAAGATACATCGGGTATTATTAAAAAACCGGAATGCAGTTTGGGTAAAGTTAATCATATCATCAGATTTTGAGGTTACTATACGAAATGATAATCAATTTAATAATTTAAAGTTTGATAATCAATAGAGTAGGGAATTATTTGAATAAAAGTACCTAAGCAGCGTTGTTTATAACAATTTGACGGTCCTATCTTTTGGAAAACAGAAAATAAATCGAGTTTTAAAAAAAGGAATTATAGGTCAAAACATACTAAGAAAGAGCCAAATAGATTATAAAAATAAAAAAATCGGGATACTTTTAGAAAACGTTAACGGAGACGAAACTTTTATTGTTTATTAAAAAAACAGAAATTATGGAGTTAGTTACTTTAGAAAGCAAAGCATATCAGATGCTATTAGCAAAAATTGCAAAAATTGAAGAATACATTAAAGCAGACGACGTAAAACCAAAACCGTCAAAAGAACAGGAAGAAATATGGATGGACAATTATGATGTATGTCAATTATTCCATATTAGTACCAAAACATTACAGCGTTTGCGTAAGGACGAATTATTGCCGTATACAAAATTAAGAGGAAAATGCCTTTATCGTATGTCAGACATTGAAGTCGCTTTAAACGAACGATTGATTAACAGAAGTCCCAAAAAACTCGACGAGTTTCGGAAAAATTATGTAGTGAAAAATACGCACAAATAATAAAAGAGAGCTTATTGATACGATGACCAACATTGTATTGGGCTACTGTTTTTGAGAATGGAAATGTAGGAAAGTTATCGGATTAATGGTTAAAGATTTGAAATGTAATTGTTTGTAGTCTGACTCTTGCTGTTGGATATGTGTTTTTAAAAGAATTGTTTTCTCGCTTTTTGAAAGTTTTGAGAATGCCTGTAACCGATTAGTAACCGGAAAAACAGCTTGGATTGACGAGTATTATTTTATTGAAAATTTAACATTTCTTAAAAGGTCTGTATACACAACTTTATATAATTTTGAATCCATTATTATGAAGTTAAGAATTAGACTTTTTATAGCACTATGTTTTGTGCTGCTGAGCGGATCTGTCGGGCTTTTTGCCCGTACGGCACATCAGCAGTTTTTGGGCTATGAAACAAGTGGGAATTCTGAAAAATTTCAGAACGCCGGTGTATACAGTGCATTGGGCGATATCACGAATTATACTTCATGCCATGTAGAAAAATTAAATGACAAAACATATCCTACCGATAATGAGACCGAAGAGAATGAACTGACGTCTTCTAAAAAATGGTTGGAGTTAAATAATTATTTTACTACCGTATTATACACACAAGTACCCGCTAGGGATTACTACACTATAAAAAAGCGCTTACAACTTTGTAAGCCTTTTTTGTTTTTGCCTTCCTGCAAAAAATTTATCATCTTCCGCGTTATCAGGATTTGATTCCAAACCACCATTGGCGTTAAAACGCTATCTCCACTAACATTTGTTTTGCGGCACCGTGCTCCTGGGATTTTTTTACCCGTTTCGGAGTAAGGATAACTATGCCCGTACACTAAAAAATCAATAAAATTTATACTGCTTAAAAGCAAAACCATTATGAAGAAAATCCTAATGCTCACAGGGTTATGTGCCTTGGTGTGTTCCATTGGCTGTACGTCAAAAAAAGAAAACGAAAAAGAGGATCAAGTGAAATATCTGGTAACCAATCCTGTTCAAAAGGATACAATGATTACAAAGGATTATGTCTCCCAGATTCACTCCATTCAACATATCGAGCTAAGAGCTCAGGAACGCGGATATCTGGAGAAAATTTTTGTCGATGAAGGACAATTTGTGAAAAAAGGACAATTGTTATTCCAAATCATGCCAAAATTATACCAGGCTGAAACACAAAAAGCGGCGGCTGAAGCCAGTTTTGCCGAAATTGAATATAAAAATACCAAACGACTTGCCGATAAAAATGTAGTAGCACCAAATGAACTGGCTATGGCGAAAGCGAAATTGGATAAAGCCAAAGCCGAATTAGCCCTAACGCAGGTACACCTTGGATTTACCGAAATCCGCGCGCCATTCGACGGGATTATCGACCGTTTTCATGTAAGACAGGGAAGCCTTGTAGACGAAGGAGATCTGTTAACCAATCTTTCGGATAACAGTAAAATGTGGGTATATTATAATGTACCGGAAGCCGAATATCTGGATTATAAAGCGAAAGTAAAAAGCGAAAGTGCTCCAAAAGTAAACTTATTAATGGCAAATAATAAAATGTTTGATCATTCAGGTGTGGTGGAAACGATTGAAGGAGAATTCAACAACGAAACCGGAAATATTGCCTTCAGAGCAACATTTCCGAACCCTAAAGGATTGTTACGCCACGGTGAAACGGGTAACATCAAAATGGGAATTCCTCTTAAAAATGCCATCTTGATTCCGCAAAAAGCAACTTTTGAAGTCCTTGACAAAAAGTATGTATATGTAGTCGATAAAGACAATGTATTGCGATCAAGAGAAATTCAAATCGCAGCAGAGTTACCGCATATTTTTGTGATCAAGAGCGGCTTGGCACTTACTGATAAGGTGCTTATCGAAGGAATTCGTCTTGTAAAAGAGAATGAAAAAATCAATTACAAATTAGAGAAGCCTGAATATGTTATGTCGCATTTAGAGCTATATGCAGAATAATCGAATAACTAAAAAGAGAAAACATGTTTAGTAAATTTATACATAGACCTGTATTTGCGATTGTAATTTCGATTATGATTGTCTTTATGGGCTCCCTGGCAATTAAACAGTTGCCTACATCGCAATTTCCAGATATTGCGCCAACAACAGTAAATATTTTTATCGCTTATCCGGGATCCAGTGCCGATGTATTGGTGAAATCAACATTGATAACATTAGAAAATGCCATCAATGGAGTTCAGGATATGCGTTATATGGCGACCGACGCTACCAGTGCCGGTGAAGCGACTTTACGAATCATCTTCGAGCCGGGTACCGACCCGAATCAGGCGGTTGTGAGGGTTAAAACAAGGGTGGATCAGGTAATGCCGTTACTACCCGAACTGGTACAACGGGAAGGAGTAGTAATTACACCGATTCAGCCAAGTATGTTGATGTATATCAACCTGTATGCGAAAGGTAAAAACATGGATGAAAAATTCCTGTACAATTATGCCAACGTAAAAATGCTTCCTGAAATTAACAGGATTAAAGGGGTTGCCCGATCTCAGATATTAGGAAGTAGAACCTACGCCATGCGTATCTGGTTAAATCCGGATCGTATGCGAGCGTATAATGTTTCGGTAGATGAAGTAATGAAAGCGCTGGGCGAACAGAGTATCGTAGGACGTCCGGGACGTATCGGGCAAAGTTCCGGTATTCAGGCACAATCCCTGGAATATGTTTTAACCTATAAAGGTCGTTATAGTGAGCCATCGGAATATGAAAATGTAATTATCCGCGCTAATGCAGATGGGGAAAGTATCCGATTAAAAGATATCGGACGAGCGGAACTGGGTAGTGAATTCTTTGATATCTATTCCAATTTAGACGGACATCCTTCGGCTTCAATCGTATTAAAACAAAACTACGGTAGTAACGCCAACGATGTAATCAAACAGGTAAAAGCCAAGCTGGAGGAAATGAAAGAAACCTTCCCTCCGGGATTGGATTATAAAATCAGTTATGACGTATCGAAGTTCCTGGATGCTTCTATGGAACAGGTTGTTGATACCTTACGGGATGCCTTTATATTAGTGGCACTGGTAGTATTTATCTTCCTCGGTGACTGGCGTTCCACGCTGATTCCGATATTAGCGGTTCCGGTTTCCTTAATTGGTGCCTTCTTTGTCATTCAGTTTTTCGGAATCTCGATTAACCTGGTAACGTTATTTGCCCTTGTATTGGCCATTGGTATTGTGGTCGATGATGCGATTGTCGTCGTCGAGGCAGTCCATGCCAAATTTGAAGAATTCCCACATATAACGCCATATCAGGCGGTGAAATTAGTATTGGGTGAAATTAGTGGTGCGATTATCGCAATTACCGCTGTAATGGTGTCTGTATTCGTACCGATATCCTTTATGTCCGGCCCTGTTGGAACATTCTACCGCCAGTTCTCGATTACGATGGCGAGTTCAATTGTAATTTCTGCCCTGATTGCGCTTACGCTGACACCGGTATTATGTGCGATGTTATTGAAAAATAACCATGGAAAAGAAACTAAAAAGAATTTACTGACCAAAAGTTTGGACAGTTTTAACCGTGTTTTTGATAAAATGACCGGTAAATATGTAAGCTTACTGAAATCGATCGTAAGTAGAAGATGGCTAACATTCGGAGTATTGATAGCATTCTGTGCCGGTACTTTCTTTGTGAATAAAATTCTTCCGTCCGGATTTATTCCAAGTGAGGATCAGGGAACAATCTATGCTATTATTCAGACACCTCCGGGGTCGACATTAGAAACTACGAATCAGGTTTCGCAGCGCTTACAAAAAATTTGTGAGCACGTGGATGGCGTGGAATCGGTGTCCTCACTGGCAGGTTATGAGATCATGACTGAAGGTAGGGGATCCAATGCCGGTACGTGTTTGATCAACCTTAAAGAATGGTCGGATAGAAAGCATACGGTAACCGAGATCATGGAAGAATTGGAAGAGAAAACCAAAGGGCTTGGTGCGAAAATAGAGTTTTTCGAACCACCGGCCATTCCGGGATTTGGTTCATCAGGAGGTTTCTCAATGCGTCTTTTGGATAAGAGTACTACGGTCGATTATAAAGACTTCGATAAGATAAACAAAAAGTTTATGGAAGATCTGGGTAAACGTAAAGAGTTAACCGGTTTGTTTACCTTCTTCGCGGCCAACTATCCGCAGTATGAATTGGAAATCGATAACCAGTTGGCGATGCAAAAAGGGGTATCTATCGGAAAAGCGATGGAAAATCTGGATATCTTAATTGGTAGTACCTACGAACAGGGATTCATTAAATTCGAGCGTTTCTTTAAAGTATACGTACAGTCGGATCCTAAATTCAGAAGACTTCCGTCGGATATCTTAAACCTGTATATCAAAAATGATCATGGCGAAATGGTACCGTATTCAGCCTTTATGCGATTGAAGAAAACACAGGGGCCAAACGAGATTACCCGTTACAATATGTACAATTCGGCTGCGATTCAGGGGCTTCCTGCTAAAGGATATACCACAGCCGAAGCCATTCAGGCGGTTCGGGAAGTGGCTAAAAAAACATTACCAAAAGGATATGACATTGCGTGGGAAGGGCTTTCGTATGACGAAGCCGGTAAAGGAAATGAATCCATTTATATCTTTTTAATCGTATTGTCGTTCGTTTATTTCGTTTTAGCGGCACAATATGAAAGCTTTATCATTCCGTTGGCGGTTGTTTTCTCGCTTCCGGTTGGGGTTTTCGGTTCGTTTTTATTACTGAAAATGATGGGACTTCAAAATGATATCTATGCGCAAATCGGATTGATCATGCTTGTCGGACTACTCGGTAAGAATGCCGTACTAATCGTCGAATTTGCCGTCCAGAAGCACCATGAAGGTGCCACAATACTCGAAGCGGCAATCGAAGGTGCCAAAGTGCGTTTCCGACCGATCCTGATGACTTCCTTTGCGTTTATCGCCGGATTAATTCCGTTGATGCTTGCCAGTGGAGCCGGAGCTATCGGTAACCGAACACTGGGTTCTGCCGCACTTGGAGGTATGCTCTTCGGAACCGTTTTCGGAGTAATTATCGTACCGGGATTGTATTATATTTTCGGCTCATTGGCAGCGGGTAGAAAATTAATACGCGATGAAGAGGACAGTTCTTTATCACACGAATTTGTACATCAGATAGATAATTTTACAAAAGAAGAACAAGAAAATGAGTAAGCGATTAAATTCATATATAGGTATAGGAGTAAGCTGTTTACTACTAACGGTTGCGGGGTGTAAAGCCCCTGCAACGTTGGGAAGATCGGAAAATAAAAACGTTCCGGCAGCCTATAACACAGCAGCAGTACAGGATTCGGTGAATACCGGAAAAATGAAATGGAAGGAATATTTTACCGATAAATACCTGATAGCGCTTATCGATACAGCATTGGTAAAGAATCAGGAGTTGAATATCACGATGCAGGAGATTGAGATCAGTCGTAACGAAATCCGGGCGCGAAAAGGAGAATACCTGCCGTTTATCGGACTGAAAGGTTCGGCCGGTTTCGATAAAGTAGCCCGTTTTACAAATATCGGTGCGATGGAAGCCAATACCGAGATCAAACCCGGAAAAGAAATGCCGGAACCGTTACAGGATTATTCCATCGGAGCGTATGCTACCTGGGAACTGGATATCTGGAATAAATTGCATAATGCTAAAAAAGCAGCCGTAAGCAAATACCTGGCATCTGTGGAAGGTAAAAACTTTACCGTGACCAACCTGATCGCCGAAATTGCCAATTCCTATTACGAATTATTGGCATTAGACAATCAGTTGGCTATTGTAAAACAGAACATCGAAATCCAGGGAAATGCATTGGAGATTGTAAAATTACAAAAACAGGCAGCCCGTGTGAACGAATTGGCCGTACGCCGATTCGAAGCGCAGGTATTAAATACCAAAAGTCTGCAGTTTGATATTCAACAGCGAATCACGGAAACGGAAAACAAAATCAACTTTTTGGTAGGCCGTTTTCCGCAACCGGTAGAAAGAAGTACGGCTACGTTTAGCGGTTTGGTACCCAATATGATTCATACCGGAATTCCGTCACAATTATTGGAAAACCGTCCGGATGTAAAACAAGCCGAATTGGATCTTGTTGCCGCCAAATTAGATATTAAAGTGGCCAAAGCCCGGTTTTATCCGTCTTTGGGGATTTCGGCCGGTATCGGTTACCAGGCGTTTAATCCAAGTTATTTAATTAAACCGGAATCCCTGTTGTATTCGTTGGCCGGCGATCTTGCCGCGCCGTTAATTAACAGGAATGCTATAAAAGCGGCGTATTATACTGCCAATGCCAAACAAATCCAGGCGGTGTATAATTACGAGCGTACGCTTTTAAATGCTTATATCGAAGTGGCCAACCAATTGGCTAAGATCAGCAATACGGAAAAAACCTTCGACCTGAAATCCAAACAGGTGGAAGCCTTAAACCAGTCGATTGAAATTTCGAATGATCTTTTCAGTTCGGCAAGAGCCGATTATATGGAGGTCTTGATGACCCAACGTGACGCTCTGGAATCCAAATTTGACCTGATCGAAACCAAGATGAAGCAAATAAATGCGATGGTAAACATGTACCGCGCATTAGGAGGTGGATGGAATTAAATATTCCTCCTGTAAGGGCGATTATTAAATTTTGTTGATAGTTAGTGAGGTTAAAGCCTCCGGGATCGTCCCGGGGGCTTTTTAATTATATGAAATACTACTTTTTATTATTTGAAATGAGGATTTATTAAAAATATCAGAATACTTAAGTATATTCGTATATAATATTTAATGATTACTTTAAATTATTCAAAATAATTATAATTCGGTAAAACCATGAAATTTAAAGGCTTGCTTATCGTGTGTTTGTTGTGGGTAACCTGGAGTTATGCACAGACAACCAAAAGGGTTTATTTTGTAGGAAATAGTTATACGTATTATAACAACCTACCGGAGTTAATCCAAAAAATAGCACTATCTACAAATGATCATTTAGAATATGATAGTCATACGCCCGGTGGTTCGCGTTTTCAACAGCATGCTGCCAATCCAACGGTGTTGAATAAAATCGCCGAAGGGAACTGGGATCATGTGGTTTTACAGGAACAAAGTCAGTTGCCGTCGTTTCCACAGCAACAAGTGGCCAATATGGTATATCCGTATGCCCGGCAATTGGTCGATGCGTTTAAAACAGCCAATCCGTGTGGTTCTGCGGTTTTTTATATGACCTGGGGACGTAAGTATGGCGATGAGCAAAACTGTAACAATGGCCTCCCGCAGTTGTGTACCTATGAAGGAATGGACAACGCACTGTATACATCCTATATGCAAATGGCAACCGATAATAAAAGTCTGGTTTCACCGGTAGCAAAAGTCTGGCGGGCTATCCGGGAACTAAACCCGGGTATGGAGTTGTATGTAGAAGATAATTCGCATCCATCCTATATCGGTTCGATGGCTGCCGCGTTTACATTTTATACCATTTTTTTTAAAAAGGATCCCGCACTATCATCGTTTATCGGTGATTTATCGCAAAACGATGCCAATATGATCAAAGGAATCGTAAAAAATATTGTGTTTGATCATCCTGAAACCTGGTTTGTCGGAGTACATGACAATCCATCCGATTTTCAATGGGAGTACCTTCAAAACCGAACGTATAAATTTGAATCACTAAATCCGACCGCGACAACCTATCTTTGGAATTTCGGCGACGGAGCAACATCCACTATACAAAATCCGCAGCATACCTATCAGGCCAATGGGACCTACACGGTTAGCCTGACAACCAATGCTTGTAATACGAATGCAATCAAAACACAAACGGTTACCACTACCGCATTATCCAACACCGATTTTACTAAAAAAAGGATCCGGATGTATCCGAATCCAACTACTGATCGGATTTATCTAACAGCTGTCGATTTTGATCAAATTACGGTATGCGATGTTTTAGGGAAATCGATGCGTGTCGCAGTTTCCAAAACGGATGAAGCGATAGAACTCGATACGGAACAGCTTGCTCCCGGTACGTATTTTGTTCAGATTCAAAAGGAAACCGAAAAACAGTTTTATAAATTTCTTAAAAAATAATGCCTTTGTTAAAAGGGTTTTAGACTATAGTAATGCTTTATAATACCAACTTAAATCTGGATCAGATTCGAAAAGACACGCCCAATTGTCTTGATAAATTATATTTTAATAACGCCGGTGCCTCGCTAATGCCCAAACCGGTTATGGCGAAAATTCAGGAATATCTTATTGAAGAAGAAAAATACGGTGGTTATGCGGCTTTCGATCGGAATAGCGCCGAAATCCAACAGTTTTATAACGAAGTAGCCGAATTAATCGAAGCCAAACCCCATAATATCGCTTTTGCGCATAGTGCTACCGATGCCTATGCTAAAGCGCTATCGGCAATCGATTTTCAAAAAGAGGATGTGATTCTGACTACAGCCGATGATTATGTAACCAATCAAATGCAGTTTTTATCATTGCAAAAACGATTTGGGATTGCAATTCAAAGGGTACGAAATACTGAAAACGGCGATGTCGATTTTGAAGATTTTGAACGTCTTATCGCTATAAAAAAGCCAAAACTGGTTTGTGTTACGCATATACCCACCAATTCAGGTCTCGTTCAGGATGTCGAAAAAGTGAGCGAAATCTGTGAACGCGAAGGGCTGACCTTTTTATTGGATGCTTGTCAGTCGGTTGGACAGTTGCCGGTTTCGGTAGCCAAAATAAAATGTGATTTTATGAGTGTTACCGGGCGGAAATTTCTACGCGGACCAAGAGGGACGGGGTTTCTATATATTTCAGATCGAATGCTGGATCGGGGAAGTTACCCGCTTTTTATCGATGGAGCCGGAGCGATCTGGCGATCGGAAAATTCATTTGAACTGATCGAACAGGGAAAACGTTTTCAATATTGGGAACTTCCGTATGCTTTATTATTAGGTTTAAAAGAGGCGATTCGTTATCAGAAAGGTCTCGGAATAGAAAACATTCAGTCCTATAATGATCAGTTAATGACGTACCTTCGGAAAAATATAGCTGTGATACCCGGAGTAGCGACTTTTGATCAGGGTTCCGTGACGTGTAATATCCTGACCTTTACAAAAGGGGAAAAGTCAATTTTAACGTTAAAAGAGGAGTTGTTAAAAAGAAATGTATATTGTAGCATCAGTGCCCGTGAATCCGGTGTCATTGATTTTGATAAAAAAGGTATAAAAGGTGTGGTCCGGATTTCACCACATTATTTTAATACGATCGATGAGGTTGATCAACTTCTAAATCATATTGACGATTTGTAGTGCTTTATTCGAGCGTTATTGGTTAAAAAGTTTACGTAAAGCAAGCTCGTACAAGACATGGTTTTGAATGATGTTTCCAGCATCAAAACATAACCGATAATTAGAAAAAGGAATGCTTTCATAACCAAATAAAGTAGGCGGTAGCTTTGGAATAATATCCTTGATATTTACAACAAAAGTTAGCCTCACTGCATTTTTGATACTGATTTGTTTTATGGCATTAACAAAATTTTGATCGCCTGTATGTGGGTTTCCGTACGTGAAAAGTATTGGTTTAATTTTTGGTGCCGATAACGCTATATCATAAGTGAGCAGGGTCGCCAATGCCCCTCCTAAACTATGCCCGGATATTCTTAACCGGGAAGGCTTGTGGTGTTGCAGAATGGCAAATAGTTCTGCCCGGATATTTTTGTAAATACTAAAGAAACCGTTTTCAACCTTTACGTTTTTTCTTTGCCCGGAAAAAGAAACAAACGATACTTTGTTGACCTCAAAATCCTTTATCCATTCCATGATGCTTTCGGTACCCCTTATCGCAATAAGAAGATCATTCGGATCCATATTATTTTGATAAACGTATGCCCATGGATTTCCATTACCTCTTTCAATGTCAACTAACATTCGGGAGTCAATATGCTGCTGTTCTTCATTCGAAAAAGCCCTACAGTTGATCGTTTCTATTTTGGAATATCCAGCTAAATCCGGTATTTGATTGTAAACCGTTTGTATGGCATGCATCATAAAAATCACTTCTTTCGGATCAACTATAGTAGCAAAAGTTTCGTTCGGTTGTGGAGGCGGTACCGAACACAATTGAAGTTCGCCCGGTCGATCGGACTTACAACAGGAAATAAATAGAAAGCAAGATAGATAGAAACAGAAAAAGTAACTGCTTTTGATTAATCGAACTAATGGTGTCATGGCTTAGAAATTTAAGTTTGTAGTCTGAAATTAAAGACTCTATACTTAAAATCCAATCCAATTTGTTGCAATGCTGTTTTTTGACCTATCTATATTATGAAATTGACCAAAAGGGACTTTAGAAAAGCGTATTCTTTTTTGTTTGCCGAAAAATAGGGACATGACTATTTTATCCGTTTCATCGGAAAGGACTGCCTGCGTTCCTGTCCGTTTTTCGTACCGGATATCTCGGCAGTTAGCGCATCGGTACCCGTTTTGGTGTACGTGATCACTTGCGGGAAATCGTGTTGTCGGTTTTCAAAAACCAACTGAATACCGGAAGTTGTTTTCGCAATAAAATGTACCGGTTGGTTGTTATTCTGATCCTTAACCGTCGGAATATAAAACAGGTTAGCCCCTTCCTGTACCAACTGAATGGTTTCAAAAACGACCGTATCCTTTCCTTGTAGGATATAACTTTTACCACGATATTCACGATCGTTAATTTTACGCCAGGTTTCATAGAGGCTTCCTTTTGGCGTTTTGTTTTCCCAGGTGCCAATGATCCAGTCGGCTTTTTTAATACCGGTTGAATCCTGTGTAGTCCAGGCTCCTAAAAAGATAAGCCCGGCAAATAATAGTGCTAATTTTGTTTTCATAGTACTGATGGTTTTTTGATAGAGCAAAGTTGCAACATACGATGCCTATAAAATTGTAAAAATGCGACAGTGCTACTCTGTTCCATAAAAAAGCATGGACATTTTTAAATGATCACCATAAAATTCTTTTGGCGTAAATCCGGTTAGTTCTTTAAAATCTTTACTAAAATGTGCCTGATCATAATATTCATTTTCGTAGGCCAGGGTAGTAAGGCTGGTAAATTGATTGTTAAGCATCATTTTAAGTGTGGCCTGTAGGCGTACCATTTTAGAAAGCTGTTTGGGACTTAAGCCGATAGCGGTGGCAAATTTGCGTTCCAATTGCCGGCGGTTGATATTGGTTTGCCGGGAAACGGCTTCAATGGTTAGCTGACCGTTAGCGGTTAAAATCGTTTCAACCGTAGTCTTGATAATCCGATCGATGGTTTTCGCATCGGTTAGCCGATCCAGCAAAAAGTGTTCAATATGTTGAATACGTTCAGTTGCTGATGGAGTATTCAGGATTTTTTGCTCCATTTCGAGTCCGTCGTTGCCAAATAGTTGTTCCAGCGAAACGGCGGTGTTTTCCATTTCCCGAATTGGAATATTGGCAAAGGGAAGAAAACCGCCAGGATGAAAACGAATCGAAAAAATTCCGGTTGTGCCAGTAGGTTCAATTTCCAACGGTTGGGTGAGTTGCCCGATTACAAAACAGCGTGGTTGAAGAATACTGCTTCTATCAGCGAAGTATTGTCGGTACAAATCGCCATAATGGAAAATCATTTCCATACAACCGTCGGGAACAATGGTTTGTCGTTCCGGGACAGCTTCTTCAGGGCTTTCCAGAATCCAGTAACACTTTATAAGTTTGCGTAACTCCGGAGCCGGATCAAATGTTTTATAATACATAGTGTTAAAGTTAAAATAAACTCCAGAAGAAAAAAAACGTTCGTTCCGATTCTCAAAGGTAATATAGTAATGAATTTGCAGAACTGACTATATGTTTATTTTTACTAATTGTATTTTGATTTTGAGTGAATTAAGTTATTGTTATAAAAAGTTTACTTTTTTTTAGTCATAAAGATTTGCAGATACGAAAAAGCTTGTTATATTTGCAACCGCAATCAGGAAATGGTTGTGACATATTGGAGAAATGGCAGAGTGGTCGATTGCGGCAGTCTTGAAAACTGTTGACTGTAACAGGTCCGGGGGTTCGAATCCCTCTTTCTCCGCCACTTTTGAAAGCTCTGATTTTAAATCAGGGCTTTTTTTATGCCCTTTTCAGTAGTATACAATTCGGACTTTAAGAGTTGCTTTTTATAGCAATGTAGCCTATAAAATAAGATATGGAAAAGCTTCGAAAAAAAAGTAAAAGGTACTCCTCACAAGCGGACTAAATTCACGATTTTAATGCCACAAATTAAAACTTCTTTTTTAGATAAATTAAAGTATGCCATAACCTTGACATTTTCTCTTGGGCCTCCTATAGTGTTATTTTTTCTAGGGTATGAAAACAAACATAAAAGTTTAATCATAGCTTCTGTTTTTTTATTTATATTGAATGTCTATGCCATTTATAAAGTATATCAAAATTCCAAATCAGTCTTTGTGTTTTGTAATCTTGATACTGCTTCTAAAAAAAGTGTATTGATAAACTGGCTAAAGAAAAAAAATTTAGATTGATATCAAGTCTTGATGATGAGTTGATTAAGTTGGGATATCAAAAATATGCTTTGAGTGTATATTATGAAGTACATTTCCAGATCTACGAAAGCCAAATTGAATTTAACGCTTTTTCCAGTCGTCCGATAGGAATTATAGATTTAGGAGCCCGAAAAAGAATACTAAAATTAGTAAAGAAAAAAATAGAATATTACTGTGCTTGTGTGTAATAATGACTCTGCTATTTACATCATAAAAAATGGAATTCTTTAAAATACAACGTGGCATTAGGTGTTTGATTGTGACACCTCTTTTACATCACAAATAGTTGGGAGCTTAAAAACTATGTATTCACAATACTAATACAATTTTGTTCATCAATATAAAAGCCCATAATTCCTGCGGCTCGTATAAATTCGTCTTGTGGACGTGCGGTAAGTACCACTTTTTCATTGCTTACAGGATGTGTAAAAACCAATTTCTGAGCATGAAGTAACATAGTATTCATTTCAAATTTTTCCAACCATATTTTATTTTGCTTGTTACATCCGTGAGGACGGTCACCAATAATTGGATGTAAAATATGAGCCATATGTTTGCGAATCTGATGCATTCTGCCTGTTAGCGGAAAAGCCTCCACAAACGAATATCGGGAAGTACTGTGTTTACCCGAAGGGATATCGATTTCTACTTTTGCTAAAGTCTTAATCATTGTTTGCGCTTCCTGTAAAGTGCCATTGTCTTTGTATAAAGCATAATCTATAAGTTGCTCATCGGGAGTATACCCTCTTACAATGGCCCAATACTTTTTTTCGACGGTTTTTAACGTTAACTGTTCCGTAAGATTTTTATTTACTTCTTTGTCCAATGCAAAAAGCAATATTCCCGAAGTTTTGCGATCAATTCGGTGAACCGGATATACTTTTTTACCAATTTGATCCCGCAACAACTGAATGGCAAATTCGGAAGCATCTCTTGCAATAGGCGATTGATGAACTAAAAGACCGTGTGGTTTATTGATGGCGACTAAATAATCGTCCTGATAAATAATCTCTAACATATGCAGCTATAAAAAACGTCTAAAAGTAAGTGATTTTTTGATATTGGCTTAGTAGGGGTGTTCTAAATTAGGTAAAAATACGTATTGCATTGTTGTATGTAAATTAGTTTCTTTCGGGTTTGTAGATACAGCGATATGCTTTTTGATGAAATAAACTCGTAAAAAATAAGTTCAATAAAAAACTCAGAGTTATGGACAAGAATTTTAAAAAAACATTATGGCTTTTTATGTTACTTATATTACCAGTAGCATTGAATGCTCAAAAAGATGTAACACAATTTCTTGACATTCCAGTTGATGGATATAAGCCCGAAATGATACAAAAGTTAAAATCTAAAGGATTTACAATTAATAAATATAGAGAAGATATCTTGAATGGTGAATTTAATGGAACAAATGTTAATGTCCTTATCGCAACAAACAATAATAAGATTTGGCGTATAGCAGTTTTCGATGTTAATCCCACAGATGAAACAAATATTAAAATCCGATTTAATAAATTAATTCGACAATTTGTGAATAACAATAGGTATTCAACAGAGGCAGACTCAACTATAGTAAAATATATGATCCCTGAAGACGAGAATATTTCATATGAAATCACAGTCAATAAAAAACGATATGAAGCAGTATTTTATCAAAAGTCATTAAAATATGATTCTTTAGCTAAAGAAAAAGCTCTTCTTACCGCAAAAGATAAGCTGAATGATAAAGAAAAAGAAAGAGTTGGCGACTTAATAGTAGAAATGTTCAGAGAGTCAATGAATAGCTTGAATAAACAAGTTTGGTTTATGATTAAAGAAGATAATGGTGAATATCGTATTATGATATATTATGACAATGAAAATAACAAAGCAAATGGAAGTAGTCTTTAATTATGAATGACGATAAAGGTAAACGGAATTAGAAAATATTACCCCCCGATAGCGCGGATTTGCAATCCGCGCCAATAAAGAAGAAGTAAACTATAACTTTTTAATTTTACACACGGATTACGCTCGAGACTTTAGTCGGACTGATGCCGGAAAAAACGTAACGACACAAAAAGATGTGGAAGATATCATTAATCAGTCGTCTTATAACCGTCCAATCAAATAACATATTATTTTGATCATCTTGTATTTTATCCTCGTTGAAAATCGCTATCTTTAACATAATTAGGTGATTAAGATAAAAACCCGATAGCGCGGATTTGCAATCCGTGCTAATAAAGAAGTAAACTATAACTTTTTAATTTTAAACACAGATTACGTTCGATACTTTAGTCGGACAGATAAAGTAAATCTGTACCATCGGAATCAATATATAAAACAAAATGCAAAACCCAGAAAACGGAAAACTGAGCGCGGAAACAATGTTTCTATTAATCCGGGAATTGTGGCATCAATCGGACTATGGTAAAAAGGTCCTAAAAAATGTAGCGCGCAGTATTTATGAAGTCAATAAAAGTGGTTGCAAAGAGCTTGAAGTTGTTCGGTGTTTTATATTTTTAATGGATAACGGATTGATCAAAGAGATTTCAAAAGAACAGCAGCGCTATGAGTTTACCGATGCTGGAAAAAACATAACAACACAAAAAGATGTGGAAGATATCATTAATCAGTCGTCTTATAACCGTCCAATCAAATAACACATTATTTGATCATCTTGTATTTTATCCTCGTTGAAAATTGCTATCTTTAACAGAATTAGGGAATTAAGATAAAACCCGATTGGCATTGTAAAAACGTCATTAATCCAAACAACTACAATTATGGCACTGATCAACCCTCATATCAACTTTAATGGAAATGCAGAAGAAGCTTTTGAGTTTTATAAAGCTGCTTTTGGCGGAGAATTTTCAAAAATTGTCCGGTTCAAAGATTTTAAAAACCCGGAATTCCAAATAAGTAAAAACGAAGAAAATAAAATCATGCATATTGCATTGCCCATCGGTAAAAGTAGTGTGTTAATAGGTAATGATGTTCCGGAGTTTTTAGGAAAGGTTAATGAAAATGAAAACAGAAGTAAAATTTCAATCAGCGCAGCAAGTAAAGAAGAAGCCAATCAATTATTCCATAGCCTTTCTGCAGGCGGAACAATTGAAATGCCCATTTCGGATAGTCCATGGGGCTCCTATTTTGGGATGTTTAGAGATAAATATGGAATTGAATGGATCATCAATTTTGATTCAAAATAAAAAAAACAAGCACTTTTTCTGTTTCAAAACCTGTTTTTTTATCGTTTTGAAAGTAGGATGTAACTGTTCTTTATTCCGATTCTCTCGGAGGGATTGATAGATCGATGGTGTAAAAAAACAAAGGGTGACACCTTTTAGTTCGCAAAGGAAAACCGACGACGAATGTTGTCGGTTTTTATTTTTTACAGCAAGTATAAAATAAAAATACTGTTTTTTCGATTACCAACATCGAAGTTGTATTTATACTATCTTTGAAATAAATAAGAATTCACGCTGTTATGAAAACGATCAAAACGACTTTTTTCCTGCTTAGTCTTACCGTACTTTTTTGTTGTACTACCAAAAAAGAATTACCGGTTTTGTTTCAACTTCCTAAAAAATTAAAAGAGGTATCGGGAATCACAACTTCCGATAATGGTAAAAGTTTGTGGGTGATCGAGGATAGCGGTAATGAAAATAAAGTGTACCAATTGGATCGGGAAGGAGCCATCCAACATACGGTAACGGTTGGGAATGCGACCAATACCGATTGGGAAGATCTTACCATGGATGAACATAAAAATATGTATATTGGCGATTTTGGAAATAATGACAACACCCGTAAAGATCTGGTGATTTATAAAGTCAATGCAGCCGATTTAGGACAATCGGAAGTCAATTCCAGCGCAAGCATTCATTTTTCGTATCCGGAACAGAAAGCGTTTCCACCTAAAAAAACAGAATTATGGTATGATGTAGAAGGTTTTTTTATCTGGAAAGACAATTTCTACCTATTTACTAAAAACCGTAGCAAAGGATTCGACGGAACAACCTTGTTATATCGCGTGCCAAATAAAGCCGGAAATCATAAAGCCGAATTATTGGGATCGTTTAAAACCTGCGATATCTATAACCATTGCGCCGTTACCAGTGCGGCAATTAGCCCGGATGGTAAACACGTGGTACTGTTAAGTCATACCAAAGTGTGGTTGTTCGAAGATTTTAAAAACGACGATTTCTTTAACGGAAAAGTAACCCGACTGGAACTGAATCATATGTCGCAAAAAGAAGCCATTACCTTTACCGATAAAGACACGTTGATTATTGCGGATGAAAAAGTCAAAAAAAATGGGGGTAAGGTCTATGAGGTTGCTATAAAAACCTTAAAAACCAAATCCTAATCCAAATGCAATCCGACCGTCTTCGTTACTTCTAAAATAAGTCACCCGTGCGGTGATCACATTTAAGCCGTTTAACCATAAACCGCCGCCATAGGAGTTATGCCATTTTTGGGAATCCTGGCCATCCAGCCATACGCGACCATAATCAAATCCGCCAATCATACCGAAAGTCATCGGGATAATGCTTTTACGGATTTTTCCGAGTGTAAGGCGCAAATCGGAACTTTGGTAAAACGCCTGTTTTCCTAAAAAGCGCTCGTTTCGGAAACCGCGGATATCATGGTCACCGCCAATGGTCGCGCCCTGATAAAACTCGAAATTGTTGTTGAGTAAAAATTTCCCCTTTAAAATCGTAGCCAGTACCAGTTTTCCTTCCGGATCAATTTTATGATTAAAGTTCAGTTTGCTTTCGATATACGGGAAATTGCGATTGGTGTCGGATAGATTCATCTTCCAGCTTCCCAGGATCGAAAAGCCCATACCCATAGTGGGAAGCGACGGATTATCATAATTTTCAAAGCCGTATTTAAAGTTCAGTCCGGCAAATTGCAGGTTTTCGAATACTTTCGGATTGATCACACCCGGAATGTTGATATAACGGTTTTGGGTATCTTCCACCTCGATATTCTCAAAAGTCGCTTGGATTTGTATATCGCTGCCGTTTCGGCCTATTTTTCGTAGTGCCGGAGCCGCTTTATACGATTGAATGCGAACCCGATTGTAATCCATTCCGAGTGTTTCGTCCTGGTTTTCGGTTTCATTCCCATATCCGAAATGATTGATCGCAAAATTCGGACTTGTAAAACGCGCTTCAAATTCAAACTGCCAGTCGCCAATTACTTTCGTTACAATCGCATTATAGGTTAATTCAAAACCGTGGGTCGCAAAATAATAGTTGGCTTTAAAGCCGTGCATACTCGAATACGGGGCACGGTTAAAACCATTAACGGTATACGAACCGACCATTCCGAGTTTAAAACCGTCGTCCGGGTTATAACCTATTGTCGGCAGACTGTTAAAAGCGTTGTACTTCGGTTTTTTGTAATCGTAGGAGTTGATTTCGTAATCGTCGGTTAGGAATTTACGGGTTTTACGATCCAGCGTATAGGTGTTCTCTTTTGATTTAAAATCGTACACAATTACTTTTTTGCCATTTTCAACGGTATAGGTATCGTGATTCTGACCACCAAGCAGTCGGATTTTGATTTTGGATTTCCCGGCGCCTTTTACTTCAAACTGATCATCATCATTTAGCCCGTAAATCCAGATTTCTTTTGTTTCGCTATCGGGATAGGTTTTGGAGCTGACCAATTCTTCACCGCTATTTTTTAAGCGGATGTTGGAAACCGTTACAGAGCCGTTGTTGGTTCGGTCGATTATAAATTTGTCTTTTTTATCCGTACCGACGATCAATACGGTTTTGTGCAACACTTTATAGTATTCGGAAGCATACTGTTCCAAATGTGTTTTCCGGATTTTTAATTTCTTTTTGATGTCTTCGATCGTCTCATCGTTTACTTCTTCCGGTAGGTTAAAAAAAGCATTGTCAATTAGCGCATCGGTTAGATTGTCGTGGATATATCGGGCTTGTGCGACCCAGTCGTTTTCGGTAGCATTGGCGGCAAAAGCAAGATCCATAGGGTAGGGTTCCATATTAAACCATTTGACACTGCGGATGTTTTCGCCAAAACCCTGCATATGACGTAAGGCCGGAACGCGCATCAATGGGGAAAGCAGGGCACCGTCATATTTGCTAAAAGCCTGATCACGGTCTCTTGGAATCGGACGGTATACGATAGTGTTTCCTTCTTTGTTTTCGGCCCATCGCCATTGATCACTGTGACGATCCCAGTCGCCTATTAGCATATCAAACAAGCGCGCTTTGATATATTCAGTTTCGTTGATTTTGTATTTTTCGTCCTTTTTTAGATTTTTCAGCACATCGTCGGTACCCACTATGGCATCAGCCTCGCCAAAACTTTCGTGTTCCGCATGACTGTCGCTCGGACGTTCTTCAATCATATACAATTCGTCACCAAAACGGTCGTTAAAAGCGCCTAATGCCACCTGTTTTGGAATGTAATACAGTTTCGGATTGGTAGCGCTTACACCTATAGGCTGGGCCAGATTGCCTACCATAAAGGGAATATAGGGATGGGAGGAGGTATAAAAATCCAATAGGAAATTTTCTGCAAAAGTGTTTTCAAACTCATTTTCGACAAACTGATCTTTAAAAGCTACCGATTGCAAAAATCGGGAGGCACTCTTTTTTAAGGCACGCATGACGAATTCTTTGCCATTTTCGTCTTTTAATCGCAGGGATTTTGATTGATGACCACCGCCGGCGCGTACGGGTTTTAATCCGCCCATAAGGGTGTCGAGTGTCGCCGTTTGCACCATTATCGGCATACTATAATACTTGCGGTAGTGTTCGCCCCATAAAAAACGGTAAAAACCACTTTTGGAGGTCATTTTTTTCGAATAAATAGAAGCTTTGGTAATGGCCGGAAAAGTATCGGGATAGGAAGCTGGGTGTGCTTCCGTTTCCGGTTTAATGATGGTTTGCTGGTATAAAGTCGTATTGTTTTTATCGAAAAAGCGCAACGCTACCGAACCGTCTGCGTCAAAATCCAGTCGGGCATAACCGTTGTCGCCAGAGGAAAAATCGTTTGGAAAAATACTTCTTGCGGCTTCTCTTTTCGATCCGGAACCACTGATCACCTGTTTGATATTGTTGTGTTCGATATATTGCAAATTATGGTCGTGTCCGGAAACGACTATGATATTGTCTTTGCCCTGAATCAGGGTTTTGATTCTTTTGGTTAAGGCAGTATATTGTTTGTTTTGGATATCCTGCGGACTAATTCCGGAGGTTTTTCGGATCAGGTTGATCAACGAACCGACAAAAGGCAAGGGGATGTCTTTTTCCAGTGGAAACAGTTCTTTTCGAAGTGAAAACTGGCCTCCGTGTGACCCATTGCTCATTAGCGGATGGTGAATTGCCAGAACAATGGTTTTGTCCTGATTTTTGTTGATCAGACTTTCGAGTTCCTCAAAAAAATCGTCCCGGGTTTTGATGTTGCAATTGTCGTTTATCGTAGGATGTTGATCCCAGTTTTCAAGGTACCACTCACTGTCAATCGTGATCATCGTGATACGGTCGCTAAGCTTGATATCGTCAATAGCACAGCCTTTTCGGGGTAAAAATGCTTTTTTGTCTTTTAATTGATCAGCGACATATTTTTCCTGACGTTCCAGTCCTTTTACGCCACTGTACCAGTCATGATTCCCCGGAATAAAAATAGTTCTGCCGGGAAATGATTTTCCCATTTGTATCTGATTGTCCAGTTTTTGTCTGGCCAGTTGCTGTGCGGCTTCATTTTTCGAATCGGGAAAACCGTACGGATAAATATTATCGCCCAAAAACAGTAAGGTGGTGTTTTTTCCAGCGTTTTTTAATTGGGTTTCCAACGATTTAAGTGTCTGCTGACCGTTGCTTTCATCCGAATTTCCGGCATCGCCCACCAAATATAATTGATACTCCGGACTTCTGCTTATCGCTTGGTTGTCAATAGTGTCGGTAAGGTTTTTCCCCGTCTGAATGGTATGGGTGGCACAGGATTGGAATAATAAAATAAACAATACATACTGAAATAGTATATAATTACGTTTCTTATCAATACTTAACCAAAACAATTTCATAATTTAGAGGGATAAAAATTGGCTTATGAATATTATAGAACAAGCTGAAAATTACGTTTTCGCCTTACTCAAAGATAAACTTTCTATTTCATATACTTACCATAATTTTAATCATACTGTACGGGTGGTGTCTGCGGCCAAACAACTTGTTGAAAATGAAAAAGTTGATCCCGAAACGGCTGAAAAAATTATGATAGCAGCCTGGTTTCACGATGCCGGGTATACGGAAGGTTGTACCGAACACGAAGAATGTGGAACGCATATCGTAGAAAAATTCCTTCGGGAACAAGGGAAATCTGCTGCGTATATTGAAGATGTAAAAGAGATTATAAGAGCTACGAAAATAGATCTGGAGCCCGTAAACCTGGCACAAAAGATTATCAAGGATGCCGATTATTTTCATTTTGCAGCCGATAATTATAGTGAATTGAGCGAACTTTTGCGCGAAGAATGGAAACTGACGCAACAAAAGAATTATACCGATCTGGAATGGGCAATGGGTAACCGTGCCATGATGGTACAATGCCACCGTTATTATACCGATTTTGCCAAAACCAACTGGCAACCGAAAAAAGAAAAGAATGTTATTGAATGCCAACGCATCATTCAGAAATTAACGGAAGATAAAGCCGATTCGAAATCGAATATCAAAAAAAAGAAACTGGAAAAACTGGAACGTCCCGAACGCGGTATTGATACGATGTTTCGCGTGACGCTAAGCAATCATACCCGGTTGAGCGATATTGCCGACAGTAAGGCGAATATTCTTTTATCGGTTAATGCGATTATCATTTCCATCGCACTATCGACTTTGGTGCCTAAATTGGACAGTCCGAGTAATTCGCATTTGATCATACCGACGTTTACGATGATTATGTTTAGCGTATTGTCGATCATTTTTGCCATATTGTCAACCCGTCCGAAAGTAACCAGCGGAACCTTTACCCGTAAGGATATCGAAGATAAAAAAGTGAACCTGCTCTTTTTTGGGAATTTTTATAAAATGCCAATCGACGAATACCAATGGGCGATGAACGTCATGATGAAAGACCGGGATTATTTGTATAATTCCATGATCAAGGATCTATATTACCTCGGACTGGTATTGGATCGCAAATACAAATTATTGCGCATCACCTATACGATCTTTATGATCGGGATTATCTTTTCGGTTATTGTGTTTGTAATCGCATTCCGTTCGCTGGGCGTTTGATCTTATTTCAGTTCGTCCAGTAATTCCTGATAGCTATACGTTCGGGTTGGACCTTTTTGCGATTTGTAATTCACTTTTACACGAAGCGCTTTTAAGCCCGAAACACCTTGCAGGCTTTCGACATCGAAACTTTCGATATTAGGCTCCAGAATGCCTTTGAATTGCAGGAACTGAATGTACTTTTTGTATTCGGTTTCTTCGGCAAGATGCGAATAAACGATTGTAATTTTGCCCTGTTCGGTGATGCGTTCGTCCGTTCCGCGGATATGGGCCTTGTCAATTCGCTTTTTAACCACTTCGTAACGGGCATTATAAGTGCCGTCAATGTCAAAACGTTTTTCATCCATACGAAAACGGATCGCAATAGGCGAACTGAAAACGAGTACCAGCGAGGTTACTTCCAGTTGGAAAGGTAATGATCGTTTGAGTTTTTCGTGTTCGATTTCCATTTCACATAAGGCCTGTAACTGCCATAAACGAAGGTTTTGTAAAAACATCAGATCAAAGTTCCGTTGTGGCGCGATGGAACCTCCGATATAAAGGTTGTGTTCCACACCATCGGTTTTGAAGCGCTCGTAATAATGCGGGAAAATGGTTTGTGCTTCTACCTGTTTGGCGTCGAGTATGGAAGCCATCTTTTTATTTGTGAGCGATAAAGCAAGATCGAATTTTCTACGGGATTCATAAAAGGTTCCGGTTTTTTCATCCAGTTTTTCAAAATAAGCATCAATCATGTCTTCTTCCAAATGGTCACTTTTGGCATTTTTCAGGATCGGATGGATCTCATTCTGAATATAAATCTGAATCTGTTGTTCGGTATCGGCTTTTAATGAAGCGGCCAATTCCTTTAATAAGGATTCAATTTCGAATTTACGTTGTTCCAGTAACATCAGGTTTACTCCGGATTTCATATGTTCCAGAATGGAGATGATCATTTCCAGTTGGTTTTTTAGATCGTCCTGTACCGTTTTATTTCGGGCATCCGACGATCCTTTGATGTCAATCTGACCGTAAAGCGGGTATACATTTTTAAAGACGATCTCTTTGAAAATATATTCCTTTTCCTGACTGCTTTCGTTTAAAAAATTTTCGGCTTCGATCTTAAATTTCCAGTAAACACTCGGATGAATAGCGGTATATTCTTTTTGAATGACAGCTTCAATATGGTTTTGCCATTCGGAATAGTAACGATCGACCGTATCGACAAGAAATGGCATGATCAGCTCCAGTTTGTTCGCATTTAAACTGTTCAGCTTTTGCGGATAGGACGAAGCGAGTTCGATAATTCCGAGTATTTTGTCGTCTTTTACAACCGGTGCCAAAATACAACTTCGGATGTTTTGTGCCAACAGATGTTTGCCTAAGGATTTGTCTTCCGAACATTCCACAAAACGCAAGGTATCGGATATCGCAAAATATTTCTTTTCGCGGATAAGGGTTTCAAACGAGCTGCTACATAACGCATTTTCGCATTCGTGTGTCAGAATAAAACTTTTAAAATTCCGATTGGGAACCAGATCAAATTTTTGTTCTTCGCTGTTATAAGGCGTAAAACCAATCCGTAAATCCGGTATTTTATAGATGGAACGGAAGATCGTCTCCGTACTATTGTCGTGATTTAGCTTCTGTTTGTCCGGTTTTAATAAATTACTTTTTAGGTTGGAAACCGAATTTTCTATCGTCGCATCAAAGAGAATAACAATACCGAATCCTTTTAGAATCCAACTTTCCTGCGGGAATTTTTCTTTCCATAAGGCAATGTTGTCGAAATTGTCAATTAACAAATCGATATCTTCTTCGGTGATTTTTACCGATTTTTCAGTTGGAATAATTTCCATAAAATCGGCGTTATACATAATCCGGTAATGACGGATAATCCCGTCTTTGTCTGGAATATCGTAGAAAAGTGGTCGACTGAATTCAAAATCCCGATTGTAAAAGGAGTTTAGAATCAGACAACAATTCAGAATATAAAACTGATGTTGATCAAAATCCCGGATCGTCATATCAAAGTCTTTTCCGGCTTCTTTTAGAATCTTTTTAAAGCGTTCGGTATAATTAAAGGTAATGTTCTGAAAAGGAACCGTAACCGCTTTGATTTCGTTGTGGGTTAATGCGGTAGGGAAAAGATCGGCCAGTAAATTATGAATTAGCTTTTCCTGTTGTTGAATTTGATCGTATGAGGTGATACCATCCCGTAATTCCGGAACCGTACCGGCTTCTTTCAATAAGGCTTTGGCATAGTTGGAGCGATAGTCGGCATCATCCGAATGGGCAATGTGTTCAAGGGTCTCTAATACTTTATGAAAGGATACTTTGATTTTAAAGGGACTTTCGGGGTATTGGTTCATATTCATCTTCATTGCATTTGGTTCTGTAAAATTACTAATAAATATTGTAATGATGTGCTCCGGAAGTACCTAAAAAAGTACGAAAAAAACAGGTATAAACACGCTGTTGTGACTATTGTTTAATCCGTAAAATTGTGCACTTTATTTTGATTGCTGATCTTTTATCCGGGAAAGCAGGGATGAAATAGGGGTGTTGTTACGTATTTATACGTACAAATTTACGTATTTACAGGTATTTTCATAAAAAGTAGTGATCCCTAATTTCGCGGAGAATTTTAATATAATCAAAATGGAATTTAGTAAAAGTTTAGGAGAAGCGATTAGTTTAGAACAAGCAATGACGTATGTAAAGGCGCACTGTGCAAGGTTTCCAAAAGGTGTGAAAGCATTTGCTTTTGGTGCCGAACATGTACAGGATGTTCTAAATCAAGAGGGATGTGTAGGAATTCGTATCTATAACGGTTATAACGAAGAAGAGGACTGCCCGAATATCGTAGTGGTAGGAGTAGATGCCGAAGGAAAAGATATGACTGGAGGTAAGATATTTGACAGAGGTATACGATGCCCGGATATGTGTGACATTACAAGTCCGCTTTTTCAGGGATAGTTTGCGGCTCTGTTTTTTAATCTAATTTTTAAACCTGTTGGATTTTCCAACAGGTTTTAGTTTATATATTTGCGTAATTTCAAAAACCTCAATCGGATTTATTTTGAGACTAGTATATGCGATAGCGCTAACATCAACATTTATAGGTTTTATTCCGCTTGTTTTATTCCTTATCCGGAAACGACAACGGCAATTGCCTCCACAAGCGGCCTATATCGCTCCTTTTGTCTGGCTCACTTTTATAGCCAGTGCTTATGAGCTCATCTGTACGCTGGTCTTTAAATTGAATTCCGATATCTGGTTCCGAGCCTATCTATTACTCGAGTTTTGGGTCCTTTTTTATTTCTTTTGGAAGGTTTTTAAAAAGCGATACCGGCCACTTTTCTACTTTTTCGGTACCGTTTTTCTGTTCACCTTTATCGGCTTGCTCTTTGTTTGGAACAAATGGAGTCATTTAAAGGGCGATTCCTATCTGTCGCTTATCGAAGCCATATTTGTCTATACTTTTGTTATTCTGTGGTTTAAAGACGTCTTCCATAATCTGTCTGAACAATACTTGTGGAATTTTCCACTTTTTTACTATATATCGGGTTTTATTTTCTACTTTTCCGGCACCTTATTTCTATTTTTGATGGGTGATATTATTGATCAAACTCCAACCCTCGTGTTCGAGGATTTTTGGGTTTTTAATCTAATCTTGAATATCATCAAAAATATATTTTTAATGGTAGGGATATGGAGAATTCAGAAGAAATAAAAATTGCTTTTTGGTTGGGAACGCTTGGAATGCTTTTCCTGGCTTTTGGTTTACTATCGCTGGTATTGTACTACCAGAATCATTTCTACAAAATGAAACGGAAAGAAACAGAGTTGTTACTGAAAACCTCTCTGGAAACCGAAAAAAACGAACGAAAACGGATCGCAGCCGATCTGCACGATAGTGTGTCCGGCGACCTGAATGCGATTCGCAATTACTTAACAATCTTACAACGAAACGGAAGTATTGTCGGAAATCAGGAGATTTTTGACGAAATCCGCTCCGGTGTTGAAATGGCACTGGAAAATACCCGTAAAGTTTCCTATAATATTATGCCACCGCTATTGGAAACCTACGGTTTGGTTACAGCACTTACCGATTATCTGGATGGCTTAAAAAAGAAAACGGAAATCGACTTTAAAGTGGTTAGTGAACAGGAGGAATTTAAAATTGCCGCTCCGGTGGCGTATGAGTTGTTTCGTATCGTTCAGGAGTTTACAACCAACATGATCAAATACGGAAAAGTGACAGAATCGATCGTAACAATGGTACTTTCTGACACTTTTTTTACAATTACGCTACAGGATAACGGAATTCCGTTTAACTTTACACAACTTTTGGCTACATCAAAAGGAACGGGCGTTAAAAATATTAACTCCCGATTAAAGATTGTCGGTGCCGATTTTGTCCAAAACGAAACCGAAACCGGAAATAGTTTCACCATTACATTAAAGAAAGAAAAGTGCTTAGAGTAGGTATTGTGGACGATCATAAACTTTTTAGAAAAAGTTTGTCCTTTTTGATCAATTCTTTTGAAAATACCAACGTCGTTCTGGAAGCCCAGAACGGTCTCGATCTATTGGATCAGATTCAGGAGGATATGCTGGATTTATTGTTATTGGATATTCAAATGCCGGGCATGGATGGTTTTGAAACCTGTGAGCATATTCGAAAGCATTATCCGGAAATGAAAGTACTCATCGTGTCGCAACTCACCACCAAAGAAAGTATACATAAGGTGATGGAATTGGGAGCGCATGGCTTCTTTACCAAGAATTCCGAACCGGAACAACTCGAAAATGCCATAAAAAGTATCCGGGATAAGGATTTCTATTTCGGACAGGAATTGGGAATGGTATTGCGGGAAGCAATTTTATGGGAGAAAAACAACAAACCTAAAATTACCGCTTCGTCGATTACAATTTCCGACCGGGAAATGGATGTGATCCGTATGGCTTGTAAGGAGCTGAGTAGTATCGAAATTGCCGACAGATTGCATATCAATGTCCGTACCGTGGAAACACACCGCAAACGCATTATGGAGAAAACCAACTCCAAAAACTTCATTGGTGTAATCCTTTTTGCACTGCGCCACCAGTTGATTTCAATCGAGGAATTAACCGAATTTTAACTTCATTAACGGTGAAATCCCTCTGTTTGTAGGGAAATCACGTGTTTTACCGGATAGAAAATCAGTATTTTTACGTATTGCTTTTTAACTTAAGAATGTGGAATTTTGTCTCAATAGAGTTTTTCATTTAGTAAGTTTAAAAAAGACCATATTGCCCTTTATTGATTTATTAACTGTGTGTTCCTAAACTTTTTAAGTTGATAATAAATATGGTCTCTTTTACATCATTTATGGTGTATTTTAGTTAGTGAAGTTCTTTTAATTTTGGGTTAAAATGCTGAGCGACTAACAGTTCAGCATTTTTATTTTTTTATCTAGAAAACCTTATTTATTATACATAAGTTTTTATTTGCATATCTTTAGTTTTTTTGAAAAAAAAAAGCAGCTCATAGGGGGGCTGCTTTTTTCTTTTGTACTAATACCAACGTTTTTTATTCTTCTTGGATTCCGGTGATTTACGCGATTTCGACTGACTGTTGTTTTTATTGCGGAAATCCTTTTTGGCTCCAGGCTGTTCTTCTTTTTTCTCGCCTTCTTTCCACGGAAACGGATGATCCTCTACAACTTTAAGTTTCTGACGGGTCAGTTTTTCAATATCCTGTAAATATGGTTTTTCGTCTCTTCCACAAAAAGATAAGGCCAATCCGGTATTTCCGGCACGTCCGGTACGTCCGATACGGTGTACGTACGTTTCCGGAATATTCGGTAAATCAAAATTGATCACAAACGGCAGTTGCTCGATGTCAATTCCTCTGGCGGCAATGTCTGTGGCAACCAAAACGGAAACTTCTTTATTTTTAAAGCCGTCCAGGACACGTTGACGCGCCGACTGGGATTTGTCTCCATGAATGGCTTCGGCGTTAATACCGTTCTTTTTTAGGGCTTTTACAACGTTGTCGGCACCGTGTTTGGTTCGGGCAAAAACCAAAACGTTCGAAAGTTTGTCGTTACGGATGATATGATACAGTAATTTTCGCTTGTCTTCTTTTTCAACAAAGTATACTTTTTGTTGTACGGTTTCGGCAGTACTGGAAATTGGCGCTACCGACACATATTTGGGTTGTGTCAGGAACGTATCGGCTAGTTCGCGTATCGCCAGTGGCATGGTAGCCGAAAATAATAATGTCTGACGGTTGTCCGGTGTTAGTTTGATAATCTTTTTAACATCGTTAATAAAACCCATGTCAAGCATCTGATCGGCTTCATCCAAAACCAAATGATGCATATGGTGCAGGTCGATAAAACCCTGTTTGTGTAAGTCCAATAAACGTCCCGGAGTGGCTATCAATACGTCAACACCTTTTTTAAGCTGATCGACCTGTGGTGTTTGGTTTACCCCTCCAAAAATAACCAGTGTGCGGATATTGGTGTATTTTCCGTACGTATTAAAACTTTCCCCGATCTGTATGGCTAGTTCGCGGGTTGGTGTAACAATTAGTGTACGAATGTGTTTTACTTTCTTTGATGAACCGACAATTCGGTGTATCAAATTCAGAATAGGAATGGCGAAAGCCGCCGTTTTTCCGGTTCCGGTTTGGGCGCAGCCTACAAGATCAGTGCCTTCCATGATGATCGGAATGGCCTGTTCCTGAATGGGTGTGGGGTTTTCATAACCTTCTTCGGTAAGCGCCTGTTGTATATTGCGAAGTAAATCTAAGTCTTGAAATTGCATAAAAAAACGATAACTGTTAGTAGCTATCGTTTGCAAAAATACTTTAAAATATTGGTTTTGTTTATATATTATGCTTCGCCTTCATAAAATCGGTGATCAAATAGGCGATTAATTTCCCTACAAGATGGTTGTTTTTGTCCTGATCCAGATCCGGAGCGCCTTCGCAAATGTGTAGGTAGGAAGCATTGCTACTCTTACCGAAGTAGTGAATAAACTGGCGTAATTCGGCTACTGAAAAACCGCTCAACGTCATCGCGCTACTCGCAATTCCCGGAAGGGCATCCAGATCGATTTCGATACCAAAAGCATCGGTAGCGATGTGTTTCAAGGCGATTTCCATTTCGTCGTCAAAGTCCTTTTCCCGGCGAACGGCAATTTGTTCGTAGGTATTATAACGGATTTTTTCGGTTACTTTTTTAATCGAATCGAGTACACTTTTCGGCGTATAACTTTCGTGTAATCCGAAAATAAAATATTTTTTGAGGAAGCCTTCTTCAAAAGCGTAGGAAAATCCATTACCACTGTGTCTTCCTTCCAAGGCGCGAAAATCGGTATGTGCATCAAAATTAATCGCATTTACGGCTCTTCCTTTGGCCAGTGCAAGTCCCTTAATGTTCCCGTAAGCATTATTATGTCCGCCACCAATCACAATTGGAGTCTTTCCGGCTTTGATAATCTGACAGACAATATGCGACACTTCTTTGTCGATTTTTTCGACCATTTTAAAAAAGTGCCTGCGGTCTTCCTTGTCCGTAATGTCCAACGTTTTTATGGCTTCCATTTGTTCGGAAACGTCAATGCTACCCAATATCAGTAGCTGGCTGCCTTTACAGAAACGGTTGTTCTGGATGTTTACAATGCTTTTTAAAGTGCTTTCCCAGGCCGAAGCTGTTCCGGCTCTTCCCAGGTTGGCACGTACGCCAATGTCTTCCGGAATTCCCAGTAAAACAAATTCGGCATCGCTGGTCTGGAGAAATTCCAACGTATCCATTTCCTTGGGTACGGTTTGGATCCTTTCTCCGAATTTTATCTCACCGCTACGGTGATTGGTAATTTTCGTTAAGTCGTTTAGTGTAAATCGGATAAGCTTTTCCATATAAAAAATGTTGCATCCAAAAATACTATTTTCTATAAAACTTTCGTTATTTTACGGAAATGAATAATTTTATAGCTAATTGAATTTGAAAAAAATGTGACTATGGAAAATCAAAAAAGTAACTCGAGCTTAAAAGCCATTATTGTTGTTTTGTCGTTATTGTTAATCGGGAGTTTGGCCTATATGTACAAGATGAGTACTGATAATCAGACTTCTGAAAACAAAATCATGTCGGAGAAAGATAAGTTAAATGAAGAGCTTCAAGCTGCGATTGCTAAATATGATGCTGCGATAGCGGATAACACTTCACTTTCGTCCGAATTGACGGCAGAAAGAGAAAAACTGATCCAATTGCAGAAAGAACTGGAAAAATCAAAAGGCGATGCGGCTTCATTAGCAAAATTTAAAAACGATTACCTGCGTTTAAAACGCGAAATGGATAATCTGATGCGCGAAAATGATGGGCTGAAAAAACAAAATGCAGCCTTAACCACGCAACGTGACAGTACGCAAACCGTATTAAACGATGCCCGAAGAGTTAACGATACGTTGGTATCACAAAACGATCAGTTGGCCAAAACGGTTGAAAAAGCATCTAAATTAACGGTATTGAATTTACAGACAACTGCGGTAAAACAAAGAAGTTCCGGAAAACAAATCGATACGGACAAAGCACGTAGAGCTGATGTGTTGAAAGTGAGTTTTACCATTGCTGAAAATCAGGTAGCCAAATCGGGAGACAAAACGTACTATATCCAGATCATTGACAGCAAAAACAATGTATTGGGAGAAAAACGTACCGAAACTTTTGGTGACAAAGTGTTAACATACAGCTTTGTTAAAACGGTGAAATATGAAAACAAAACCGTTCAGGTAGCTCAGGATTTACCGGTAGAGAATATCGAAGGCGGAACATTCTTCGTAAATATTTTCGACAAAGCGGAATTGGTATCCAAAACCAGCTTTACGTTGAAATAAAAAAAGATAAACGACAACACAACAAAAAAGAGGAACATTATGTTCCTCTTTTTTTATTGAATAAACTGACCTTCGATTAGCACCTGATCAATCAGGTTGCTGCCAAAAGCATAGGGCAACTGGTAATAGGAGGTAAGCGGTTGCGTAATGATGATATTCGCTTTTTTTCCTTTGGTGATACTTCCGTGTGTATCGGAAATTCCCATGGCATAAGCACCGTTAATAGTCGCGGCATTAATCGCTTCTTCCGGTGTCATTTTCATTTTGATACAAGCGGTTGCGACTACAAAATTCATATTTCCGGATGGCGTGGTTCCCGGATTAAAATCGGAGGCCAAAGCCAACGGCAATCCCGCTTGTAGCATTTTTCGCGCCGGCGTATACGGAATGCTAATAAAATAGGAACAGCTTGGTAACGCAACCGGCATTGTGATACTGTCTTTTAAAACAGCGATATCTTCGTCAGTTACAATTTCTAAATGGTCTACCGATAAAGCACCGTGTTTCACACAGGCTTCGATACCATTTATGGCGGTAAATTGATTCACGTGGATTTTCGGGATCAATCCGTATTGTTTTCCCGCTTCGATAATCCGTTCGGTTTCGGCTACCGAAAAATAACCGGTTTCCAGAAAGGCGTCGACATATTCGGCCAGGTTTTCGCGGGCAATAGCCGGAAGCATTTCGTTAATGATCAAATCGATATACCCTTCGTGGTTTTCTTTATATTCGGATGGGAAAGCATGCGCCCCTAAAAAAGTCGCTTTGATCGCAATCGGATAGTTCTCGGATAAGCGTTTGATCACTCGTAGCATTTTTAATTCGGCTTCGACCGTAAGCCCGTAACCGGATTTGATTTCTACTGCTCCGGTTCCTTGACGCATCACTTCTTCCAAACGTACTTTCGATTGGTTGTAAATTTCTTCTTCGGAGGCTTCCTGTAATTTTTTAGCCGAATTTAGAATACCACCGCCACGACTGGCAATTTCTTCATAGCTCAGCCCATTAATCCGATCTACAAATTCCTGCTCGCGGTTGCCGGCATAAACAATATGCGTATGGCTGTCGCACCACGTTGGAAGTACGGTTTTACCGGTAGCGTCTATCAGTTTACAACCTTCAGAAGACGGACAGTCTGCCATCGGACCAAAATCGGCAATCCGATCGTCTTCAATCAATAGGAAAGCATGGTCTATTTTGGGTAAAACGGCCATTTCGGCTCCGGAAACTTTGGCTACGGGTGTTTCTCTCACCTGTAGTAGTTCTTTGATGTTCTGGATTAAAATTTTCATAGGATTCTATCTTGAAAGAGCAGCTTTTATAAGTGCTTAAATAATTTTTGTAAAAATAAACTGGAATTTTAAAAACTCCTATCTTTATATAAAATTATTATGCCGTGAGAAAAGTCAAGTATCGTAAAGTCCGCAAAGTTCAGCCCAATTATTACGAATATACCGGTGTTCACACCAGTGAGCCTGTAGGAATGCAGTTATTTGTTTACAATGAAAAACGCTTTGAAGAATATGCGAAAATTACGCTGAATAAGGTTGAAAAAGAACTCAACGATAAATTGCAGGAAGAGGATGTAAAATGGCTTAATATTCACGGATTACACGATGTAGGGCTGATCCAAAAGATAGGAGAATTGGTTGGAATCCAGAATTTTCTCGTGGGAGATATCCTGAATACACAGAGAAGAACCAAGCTCGAAGAACTGGACGATATGTTGTTTTTTAATATCAAATCGATTTTACCGGGTGAAGATCTGGATAATATCAGCGTTGAACAGATCAGTTTTATTCTAAAAGGAAATATGCTCGTCTCGTTTCAGGAAAAGAGGAGTGACTTTTTTACCCATATCCGCGAGCGTATTCGTACCGCCACCGGAATTGTCCGCAAAAAGAAAAACGATTACCTGTTGTATCTGATGCTGGATGCAATTATCGAAAATTTTTACATCACCATCGAAAATTACGAAGACCGGATTGAGGCGTTGATGATCGAATCCAAAACCAACTACCGACAGGATGTGCTGATACGAATTGAAAAAAATCGGGAAAATCTGAATTTTCTAAAACGTTCTATTATCCCGTTGCGTGATGCGTTGTATAGTCTGAAAAGTTTCCAGGACGATGATCAGTACGATGGAATCGAGCAGTCCAATTATACGTTTTTTGCCCGTTTGCATCAGAAATGTCTTGAACTTTTGGAGCAGATCGACTACGATACCAATTCGCTGGATAGTGCCTCACACTTTTATTTTTCGGCCCAAAGTCAGCGGATGAACGAAATTATGAAAGTGCTAACGGTGGTGTCTGTTATCTTTATGCCGCTCACGTTTATTGTGGGAGTTTATGGGATGAATTTTGAAAACATGCCAGAGTTAAAAACGGATAACGGTTATTTTGCGGTTCTGGGTATTATGGCGATACTGGCCATTTTAATGGTGACCTATTTTAAAAGAAAAAAGTGGTTTTAAAGCAATGAACGATACGTTATGAAAACATTTATAAGTGCCATTTCGGGAAAGGAATTTCCGGCAGCCGAAAAAGTTTCCGGGAAAACCATCCGGGCTTCCATTATGAATTTTATACTGAAAGAGCATCCGGAGTTTACGCGGGAACAGTATTTGTCGGTTGGGGAGTTAAATTACTACCGTGAAAAATATATTTCGGATTTTTTGATTAAGGAGGTCGGCGAAATTTCCGAACTGGAAAAAACGGTTTTGCATGCGCTAAAAGACAAAAAGATGGTGATCAATAAACCTGAAGAAGAGGGGCAAGGGTACACTTTTGGTCAGCGTGTAGCCGATAAGGTAGCCGAATTTGGTGGTAGCTGGACGTTTATTATTTCTTTTATGTTCTTTTTGGTCGTTTGGATCATATTGAATATATTTTTACTGGCCAATAAAGGTTTTGACCCGTATCCGTTTATATTGTTAAATCTGATTCTTTCCTGTATCGCGGCTTTACAGGCACCGGTGATTATGATGAGCCAAAACCGACAGGAGGAAAAAGATCGGGAACGCGCTAAAAGCGATTACATGATCAATTTGAAGTCGGAGCTGGAAATACGGATGTTACACGAAAAAATTGACCATCTGATTTTACATCAGGAACAGTCGATGTTGGAAATCCAGAAGATTCAAATCGACATGATGAATGATATCATTCATAAGATGGAAAATAAAAAGTAAGGTTATTGGACTTCGATTTTATACGTGTCCAGTAATCCCAAAACCGCCGGATATGCAAATTTGGCGCGGGTAATCGTATTCCGACCCGGATCAATTGAATAATTGATGGCCGTACGGAAATCGGCTTTTTCAAGCATCGTATGGTTGAATATGGCTTTGCGGAAATCACAGTTCGGAAAACGCACACCTGATAAATCGGCATCGGTAAAATCGACATCCTCGAGGATACAATCGGAAAAACGCGAGTTTTTAAGTTTTAAACCGTAAAAAGAGCCCAATTTTATATTACAACGATTCAACGTTACTTGTAGTAAAAACGGATTACTGTCGTTAAAGTTAATACCGAGCAATTTACAATCGGTAAAGGTGACATCTTTAAAGGAAGTGCCGCTGACGTTTGCCATACTGAAATCACAACCCGTAAAGGTGCAATCCAAAAATGAAAAATTATTTAAATAGGCATTCCCAAACTGACAATTGATAAACTGGCAATTGTCGTATTCGGCTTTTTCCAATACGTTGACTTTTTCAAAAAGTTGATCTTCAAATAACATATATGATCGGGTTGAAATGATAAAACCTGTAGTGTCGAAACAACTACAGGTTTTATTTACTATTGAGAAATAATTATTTTAAACTTCCCACCATGTCTTCCGGTTTTACCCAGGCGTCGAAATCTTCTGGTGTAACATACCCTAAACGTACCGCTTCTTCTTTTAAAGTGGTACCATTTTTATGAGCTGTTTGCGCGATTTCAGCCGCTTTGTAATATCCGATTTTGGTGTTTAAAGCCGTTACTAACATTAGTGAATTGTCAACCAATTCTTTAATACGTTTGTGGTTTGGCTCAATTCCCTGTGCACAATGCTCGTCAAACGAAACACAAGCGTCTCCTAATAAACGTGCCGATTGCAGGAAGTTGGCCGCCATTAACGGTTTGAAAACGTTTAATTCGTAATGCCCCTGAGTTCCTCCAATTGTGATGGCTACGTCGTTACCCATTACCTGAGCACATACCATGGTTAAAGCCTCACACTGTGTTGGATTTACTTTTCCTGGCATGATAGACGATCCCGGTTCGTTTTCCGGAATAAAGATTTCACCGATTCCGGAACGTGGTCCTGATGCCAGCATACGGATATCGTTGGCAATTTTATTTAATGATACTGCCAATTGTTTTAAAGCGCCATGCGTTTCTACAATTGCATCGTGTGCTGCTAAAGCTTCAAATTTATTTTCAGCCGTTACAAACGGATGACCGGTAAATTTAGCGATGTATTCAGCTACTTTTACGTCATATCCTTCCGGAGTGTTTAATCCTGTTCCAACAGCAGTTCCGCCTAAGGCTACTTCCGATAAGTGCGAAAGTGTATTTTTTACCGCTCTTAAACCGTGATTTAACTGTGCTACATAACCGGAAATCTCCTGACCTAATGTTAACGGCGTTGCATCCATTAAGTGCGTACGGCCAATTTTTACTACGGTTTTAAATTCCTGTGCTTTCGCATGTAGCGTATCTCTTAATTTCTCAACACCCGGAATGGTTACTTCCACTACTGCTTTGTAGGCTGCGATATGCATTCCCGTAGGATAGGTGTCGTTTGATGACTGTGATTTGTTTACGTCGTCGTTTGCTTTGATAACGGCTTCACCTTCTCCGATCTTAAATCCGGCCAATACCTGAGCACGGTTTGCAATCACTTCGTTTACGTTCATGTTACTTTGCGTACCCGATCCGGTTTGCCAGATGACCAATGGGAATTCACCGTCTAATTTTCCGGCTAAAATCTCATCACAAACAGCTGCAATAGCGTCTCTTTTTTCTACTGCTAACACCCCTAAATCGTGATTGGCATAGGCTGCCGCTTTTTTAAGATAGGCAAAACCTTCCACGATCTCTTTTGGCATCGAACCCGAAGGACCGATTTTGAAGTTGTTTCTAGAACGTTCTGTCTGAGCTCCCCAGTATTTGTCTGCCGGAACTTTCACTTCACCCATGGTGTCTTTTTCTATTCTGTATTCCATTTTATTGTTGTGTATAAGTTGTTACTGTCGATTTAAAACCATAAAACGGTCCTGTGTGTAACCGTATACGGTGTTTTTAAAATCCTTTCAAAAATAGACAATATCGACAGCTTAAAAAAATGAATTAAAATAAATTTCTGATAAATATTGGACAAGCCGATTATTCGGCTTACCTTTGGCGGGTATTCAAAATTCCGGAAAACATGTTTGAATTTCAACAGTATTTAGGCTTTTTACTTTTCTTATGTATCTTAACCATCGGTTTTTGGTTAATGATTTTCCTGGTAGGTTTCGTGCAATATTGGCTAGGAGGCGCTATCATCGAATTGATCAAAGAAAAGAGAAATAAAAAGAAAGCAGAATAATTAAATTTATTCAAGATATAAAGGGAACAATCTGTTCCCTTTTATTTTACAAAAAAGGGAGCTTTAAGCTCCCTTTTTAATTATTTATAATAGGTTATCTTACGTTCGACTACATATTTTGGTTCGTTGTCTATAGTAATGGTCTTTTTGATCCAGTTCCCATTTTTGTCGTATTCGTAATGTACTTTACGGTCAACAATTAATTTACTGTCTTTACCAACGGTTTTCTCATAAACAACATTATTATGATTATCATAAGTAAGTAACTGATGCGATGTGATTGCCTGGTTGATGATTTCTTTGCGTTCGGTCAGGTTGTTGTTTTTGTCGTATTTAAACTCTTCTAAAATTTTTCCGTCTGCAAAACCGTCATAAATTCGGTTGGATGTCATATTGCCTTTCGCGTCAAAAGTGCGTACTTCCGAATATTCCAGCTTATTATCTTTGTTTAACGTTTCGGTTTGCAGTAATAGATTTTTAGTGTTGTATTTGTTATTGATCGTATACAGTCTTTTATAATCCGAATTCAAACGTTGCTCGATTTGCAAATTGTTGTTGCTATCGTACGTATAGGTTGTGATATATTGTACGGAAGTTTCGCGAAGAAAGGATTTCTCTTCCCGGATTTTACCGTTATTTCCAAATATATAGGTGTTACGGTCAACCAAATTGTCTTTATCGTCAAATCGGCGTACTTCTACACGTTGGTTTTTAATAAAAGTGTTTAGCGTTTTTTCCAACTGCATTCCTTCCGGATTTCTACGCGTGATGATGGTATTGTTACCATTGTCGTCCCATGAATATTTAGTCGTAAAAGCTTTTCCCGGACTGACATACTGCGATACCAATAGTTTTTTGTCTTTGTTGGTAAAGGTCGTTTCTTCCAATAAACCGCCATCCATAAGGTTTTTCTTTTCGCGAACCAAGCTTCCGCTAGCGCTAAATTCCAGAGCGGTATTGTAACTGTTTGGGTTTTCCGTTGCGGGTTTGGCTTTCTGTCCGTTTACCAAAAGAAAGGATTGTTCGGTTACGGTTTTTACATTATCGGAAAGTTTAAAGTCTTTCCAGTTGTTTACGACTTCGGCTTCGGTTTCGGCTTGATTTTCGTCTTTCTTACAGGCGATTAATAAAAATGAAAGTAAAAGTAGGGTAATGGTTGATCTCATTTGTTGTCAATTAGTTTTCAAAAATCCATTATTTTTTTGACAAAGCCAATTATTTGTCAAAATTAACAGTGTTGTTTTGATCTTAAATAAAAAAAATCTGCCGAGACAGCAGATTTTTTTAAAATTATAACAGTGTAAAAAGTATGGTAAAACTAATAGACACTGTTTTTTCGATTTGGTTGCTTCGGTTTGTGACAATTTTTTTAAAAAGTACAATAAAATTTATGCCGTGTTATAAATTGCTAATGAATTTAGGATTTAATCGACTCGTAAATTGTTATATAACAGTTCGTTATTACTATTGTGTTTTTTAACGGAATGAATGTGTTTTTTTTGAACTGTATAAAAAAATGTATTTTTATTTGCGTAGTTAAGTGACTACACTTATATTTGTAGTCAAATGACTTCATGATGAATTTAAGACGAGATGTATTTCAGGCTATAGCCGATCCGACGCGTAGGGCAATTTTGATGCTGGTAACCACACAGTCGATGACTGCCGGAGCCATAGCGTCAAATTTTGATTCGGCACGACCTACGATTTCCAAGCATTTACAGATATTAACGGAATGCGAGCTCCTTCGACCGGAGCAAAATGGAAGAGAGATTTATTATCACCTAAACGCTCAAAAAATGAAAGCCATAGCCGATTTTATTGAGCCGTTCCGAAAAATGTGGGACGACAGATTTAACGCATTAGAATCGATAATGAAAAACTATAAAACCAAATAAGATGGAACTGAAAACGAAAATCCAGGCCGAACAGGGTAAGCAGGAACTCCTGATTACGCGCGAATTTGAATTACCGGTGGCATTGCTTTTTAAAGCCTATGAAGATCCTGAAATTGTAGCACAATGGATGGGGACAAATGTGGTGCAACTGGAAAACAGAAAGCACGGTAGCTGGCGGTTTGAAACCAACCGAAATGGGGAAGTGGTATTTGGGGCAAACGGGGTCATTCTCGATTTCGTTCCAAATGAAAGAATTACACGAACTTTCGAAATGGAAAACAGTACTTTTCCGGTTCAGTTGGAGTTTTTGGAGTTTGAAGCATTAACAAACGAAACCAGTCGGTTAACAATGCAAATTGTTTTTAAATCGGAGGCCTTTCGGGATCAATTAGTACAAATGCCGTTTGCACAGGGATTAAACTGGGCACACAATCGATTACAAGAAGTTGTTGCCTCTTTACAATCATAACGAAATCGCTATACCATGAACCCAAAAGTTGATCAATTTTTAGATAAGGCTACAAAATGGAAAGAAGAGATGACGTTGTTGCGGGAAATCGTACTGGAATCGAATCGCCTTGTAGAAGATTATAAATGGATGCATCCGTGTTATACCTTGTCCGGGAAAAATGTAGTACTCATCCACGAGTTTAAGGACTATTGTGCACTATTGTTTCATAAAGGCGTATTGCTTAAGGATCCTAAAGGGATTTTAATTCAGCAAACCGAAAATGTACAGTCGGCACGACAGTTGCGTTTTACGAATAGTGACGACATCCGGAAACTGGAGCCGGTAATTGTTGCCTATATCAACGAAGCAATTGCAATTGAAGCGTCGGGTGCAAAGGTGGTATTAAAAGAAACAACGGATTATGCAGTACCGGAAGAATTTCAACAGCGACTGGATGAGGATCCGATTTTAAAAAGTGCGTTTGAGGCCTTAACTCCGGGCCGCCAACGGGCCTATTTGTTTTATTTTTCTCAGGCAAAACAATCCAAAACAAGAGAAGCGCGAATTGAAAAATACCTGCCGAATATCTATAGGGGAAAGGGTATCGACGATTAATCCTGTGCGATTGCTTTTAGGGTATTGCGGTATTGCGACGGGGTGATGTTTTCAAACCGTTTAAAAAACTTGGTAAAATTCGAAGGATCAAAGGTGAGTAGTGAGGCAATTTCGGCTATGGTTTTATCCGGAATGGCCAACAAACGTTTGGATTCGTCCATGATCCGTTTTTCGAAGAAGTAACAGGGCGATTTACCGGTTTGTAGTTTGATGGTAGTGTTAAGATGTACCGGATGAATACACATAAGGGACGCGATGTCTTTAATTTCGAACATAACGTCGCTATGGCCTTCCAGAATGCTATCAATATGACGATCGACCTGATTGATGAATTCAAGGGTAATTTCTTCTTTCCGGTTACTGTATTTCAGTGGTAATTTTGTCATACGAATGATTCCGTTTTGTGTGGAATTAAAAAATCCGCTGTGTAGCGGATTTTTACTTTATTTTTTGATTTTAGCTTGCGCGTCGTCGTATTTTTTTGAAACGGCATCCCAATTAATCAGGTTAAAGAACGCTGTGATATAATCGGCTCTTTTGTTTTGATAGTTTAGGTAGTAAGCATGTTCCCATACATCCATTCCTAAAATTGGTGTTCCGGAAATACCTACATTAGGCATTAAAGGATTGTCTTGGTTTGGCGTACTGCCAACGACAAGATTACCGGCTTTGTCTACAACCAACCATGCCCATCCGGAACCGAATTGTTTGGCACCGGCATCCGAAAATTGTGTTTTAAAGTTTTCGAACGAACCGAACGTTTTGGTAATCGCATCGGCTATTGCGCCTTTGGGTTCACCACCGGCTTTTGGAGCCATAATTTCCCAATACAGGTTGTGGTTGTAATAACCACCGGCATTGTTACGTACAGCTTTGTTTTCCATATCCAATTTGGTCAGGATATCTTCGATGGTCTGTTTTTCCAGTGCGGTACCTGCAATTGCCTTATTCAGGTTGTTTGCATACCCAACATGGTGTTTGGAATAGTGTATTTCAACGGTTTTAGCGTCGATATAAGGTGCTAAGGCATCATATGCATACGGAAGTCCTTTCATTTGGAACGTTCCGGGATCGGCTTTTACATCAGCAGGATTACCTACCGGTGTTGCCGTTTTTGTCTGTTCTACCGGATCCGGGATTTCAACTACCTCTTCCAGCTTGTTTTTGTCTTTACAGGAAAAAAGCAAGGTCGAAAAAAGGAAACCGGCAATAAGGATTTTAGAATTTTTCATGGCTTATTAATTATTGAATTTACGGTTTCTATATATAATTTTTTAGCAGCATCGGGCGATAAATGGCGTACCTGCATCCAGGCATTCATTTTAAAAGCATCCCTTAAATCCTGAGGCTCCTGATGTTGCTTGGGTCTGTTGGTTCCGGATAATGCCTGTTTGTAATAGGCGTAGAGGCGCAACATGACATCCTGAGGTAAATTCTCCGTCATATTGGAAGCTTTTTCAAAGGCCTCCTGGAATTGCGTATCTAAATTAGAATCGGACATTATTGTTTTTTTGCAATGATCGTTTTGCCGCCTACAGCCTTCTCATTTAATTTTACATTCACTTCGGTACCTAAAGGTAAGTATAAATCTACCCGTGATCCAAATTTAATAAATCCGGCATCGGTTCCTTGTACAACGCGCATTCCTTCCTGGGCATAGTTTACAATTCGTCGTGCCAATGCACCGGCAATCTGACGGTACAGGATTTCTCCGAAAATGCGGTTTTCTACTACAACGGTAGTTCTTTCGTTTTCTTCACTGGCTTTCGGATGCCATGCCACCAGATATTTACCCGGATGGTATTTGCTGTATTTTACTTCTCCGTTTACGGCATAACGCGTTACGTGTACGTTAATCGGAGACATAAAAATCGATACCATAAGACGTTTGTCTTTAAAATATTCCGGCTCGTATACTTCTTCGATAACCACTACTTTTCCGTCTACCGGAGCAATAATGTGATTGTCGTTGATGTCTACAGTTCTTTTCGGGTTTCTGAAAAATTGCAGTACAAGTACTAATACAACCAATCCTAACAGTTGCACCACTTTTTGTAACCATAGGATACTGATAAATTCATCAGCCAAAACAGCTGTCAAAGCAACCAAAAAGGTTGTGATTAAGATAATTTTTGAGCCTTCTTTATGAAACATAATTTAAAATTTGATAAAACAAATAAAGAAACGGTATTGCAAATATAACACTATCCAGTCGATCTAGGATACCGCCGTGTCCCGGCATTATTTTTCCACTGTCTTTTACTCCGGCTGTACGTTTAAATTTGGATTCGACCAAATCGCCGATAGTACCGAAAAAGCCTACGATCAAACCGGTTATGATCCAGGTAACAGGGGAGAAGAATGTGAAAAACTGACTGATGATATAGCTTCCTACCATGGTAAACACCAATCCGCCAACAAAGCCTTCAATTGTTTTTTTAGGGGATATGCGTTCGAATAATTTGGTTTTTCCAAAGGATTTACCCACGATATAGGCAAAAGTGTCATTGGTCCAAATCAGGATAAAAATTCCGATAATGATATTGGGTGTGAAGCTGCCGGTAATAAAAGGAGCTTTCATCAACAAAATAAACGGCAGTATGATGTAACCGAAAAGTTTTACATATTTAGCCGACTTATCGCTGCGTACCGGTTGTGCTGATCCGAATAAATCGATCATTAAATTTACCGAAACAAACAGGGTTGCCAGGCAAATCGCGATATCGGTATAAAAAGAATTAATACGGAATACAATAAAGAGGATATAGGCACCAAGACCTAATACAATCGGCAAACCGTTTTTAAGGTGGATCAGTTTGCAGAATTCGACTACAGCAATTAATAAGAATATGCCGAAGAGCAATGTAAAGCTTACTTCAGAAAACAGAGTAGCTGTTAGTAATAAGACGATATAGATAAACCCCGAAAGGGCCCTGATACTACTTTCCCCCATGCTACAAATCTTCTAAAAGCAATAAATACAGGTTTTTAGGACAACTGCCATACTGTAGGAAATCCTCTTCTTTTGCTTTTTCGAAATATTTAAAAGTGGTGATATTAGTTGGGTATTCTTTATCGTATTTGCGTTTGATTTCCCGTAAGCCATCGCTTTTATTGGCCAGAATCTGACTTGTTGTAGCCAGAATAATGATATTTGATGGTAAATCGTTGGGTTTGTTCTGGCGTAACTGATTGGATGAGAAAAGGATGGAGCCTTCGTCGGCAATCAAATTTTCACAGGAAGCAAATAAAAATTTTGGATTTTGAGGACTGGAGTAGTTGAGTTTGTTTTCGTCAAGAAGACTATACAATTTTGGCTCTAAACAAATGACATTGCTTTCAAACCAATCGTTTTCTACCAGAATATTTTCAAACTGTTCATGTACTTCCGTTAAATTTTCACAATACAAAAACTTACCTCCATTTTTTTTGAAATTGAAAGTAAATTGCTCATCTATTGGCATCTCAATCTCTGGATGATATTGGCTCAATTCGGGTTCTCTCTCCTCTTTTGAAGCATCATTCGCACTGCCGAAAAGTTTTTTAAAAAGACTCATAAAAGTAGGTCAGATCTTTGTTTTTTGCACTTGAAATCAATCAAAGATAAAAAAATCTTAATTCAATTTTACAATCGAATTAAGATTTTTATATAAAATGGTATAATTATTTTTTTTAGGATTCAGTAACTACTTCATTTTCTGTTTTTTCATGCGGACGCTGTCCAAATATGGCTTCCAGGTCGTCTTTAAAAATTACTTCTTTTTCAATCAGAATGTCGGCAAGTTGGTTTAATTTTTCCTTGTTTTCATTCAGAATCTGAATCGCTCTGTCGTACTGGGATTCGATCAAATCGGAGATCTCTTTGTCTATGATTTTGGCCGTTTCTTCCGAGTATGGTTTTGAGAAATTGTACTCACTTTGACCCGATGAATCGTAGTAAGTGATGTTTCCTAATTTATCGTTTAAACCGTATATGGTTACCATAGCACGGGCTTGTTTGGTCACCTTTTCAAGGTCGCTTAAAGCTCCGGTCGAAATTTTGTTGAAAATTACTTTTTCTGCCGCACGTCCACCCATAGTAGCACACATCTCGTCCAACATTTGTTCCGGACGTACGATTAGACGTTCTTCCGGTAAATACCAGGCCGCTCCAAGACTCTGACCTCTTGGTACGATGGTTACTTTTACCAATGGCGCTGCGTGTTCTAACATCCAGCTTACGGTAGCGTGACCCGCTTCGTGAATCGCAATAGCGCGTTTTTCTTCCGGGGTAACGATTTTGTTTTTCTTTTCAAGTCCACCGACAATTCGGTCTACAGCATCCAGGAAGTCCTGTTTGTCGACTGCTTTTTTACCTTTTCGGGCAGCAATAAGAGCCGATTCGTTACATACGTTGGCAATATCGGCACCGGAAAATCCTGGTGTTTGTTTGGCCAGGAACTCGGTATCCAGCTCTTCCGATTTTTTCAACGGTTTTAAGTGTACTTCAAATATTTCTTTACGCTCACGGATGTCCGGAAGGTCTACATAAATCTGTCTGTCAAAACGTCCGGCACGCATTAATGCCTTGTCCAGTACGTCGGCACGGTTTGTTGCAGCCAATACGATTACGTGTGTATTGGTACCAAAACCATCCATTTCGGTTAATAACTGGTTTAGGGTATTTTCACGTTCGTCGTTCGATCCGGAGAAATTGTTTTTTCCACGGGCTCTACCTACGGCATCAATCTCGTCGATAAAGATAATCGAAGGTGATTTTTCTTTAGCCTGTTTAAACAAATCCCGTACACGTGATGCACCAACACCTACGAACATTTCTACGAAATCCGAACCGGATAATGAGAAGAATGGTACTTGTGCTTCGCCGGCTACGGCTTTTGCCAAAAGGGTTTTACCGGTTCCCGGAGGTCCTACCAATAAGGCTCCTTTAGGGATTTTACCACCGATACTGGTATATTTTTCAGGATTTTTCAGGAATTCAACGATCTCCTGAATTTCTTCTTTGGCTCCTTCCAGTCCGGCTACGTCTTTAAACGTTACCTTGATGTCGTTTTTCTCGTCAAAAAGACGTGCTTTGGATTTTCCGATTGAGAAAATCTGTCCGCCGCCACCTCCGGATCCGCCACCTGACATTCTTCGGAACATAAATAACCAGAAGGCAATGATCAAAATAATAGGCAGGAAGTTGATCAAGATATCGCCCCAATTGCTTTCCGGCTCTGAGGAATAGTCTTTTAACTTACCTTCCAGACGGGCTTCCTCCAGTTTCTTTTGGAAAAGTTCACTGTTGGTACCGATGTCCAGCGTATAATGAGGACCTGTATTGTCTTTGCCTAACAGGTTTTTCTTCTCAATTTTTTCGTGGGTTTTGCTGTTAAGTGCTTCTTTGTTCAAGTATACCTGAGCCGTACTTTTGTTGAAAACGACTTTTTCGACCTGACCGGAGTCAAGGTATTGGTAAAAACGGGACAACGAGGTAGGTTTTACTTCCTGAAAATTCGTTCCGCTTGAAACAAGTTGAATCGCAATTAAAATCAAAAGTACGGCCCCATAAATAACCCATGGGCTAATTCTGATCTTAGAAGGATTTGGTTTTTTATCTTTTGACATGTTAAATGTGGATGTTTAGTATTTGTTTTGGATAGAAGTGATTTTTGCATCACCCCAAAGGCTTTCGATGTTGTAGTACTCACGGATGTGTTTCTGGAATACATGTACCACGATCGTTACGTAGTCCATTAGTATCCATTCTCCGTTTTCGGCACCTTCAACATGCCAAGGTTTGTCTTTTAGTTCCTTGGAAACAATTTTTTGTACGGAATTGGCAATGGCGTTAACCTGTGTATTGGAATTACCGTTACAAATTACAAAATAATCACATACGGTATTTTCGATTGCTCTTAGATCCAGAATATCTATATCATTACCTTTTACTTCTTCAACTCCCTTAATGATGTTAGCTAACAGATCATCATTGTTAATATTATCCTTTTTTGCCATTTATTATTTTATATATTTTCGCAAAGTTATCAAATTTTGTCTTTATTTTTGAACCTTAACACAAGATTAGCGATAGTAAAGTTATTTATTTATATGAATATTATCAAACTCGGTGCCACAAGTTCCACAAATGATTTTTTAAAAGATTTACTGACAAAACAATTTGTAGAAAACTTTACCGTGGTTGTGGCAGAACATCAGACAAAAGGAAAGGGGCAAATGGGCGCCGAATGGAATGTGGAATCGGGTAAGAATTTGACCTTTAGTGTTTTAGTTCGCGATTTGTTATTGGATGTTCAGGCTATTTTTCATTTGAATGTAGCGGTAGCGGTTGGTATAATCGAAGGACTGGAAGAGTTTGCTATTGGCGGATTGGCGATCAAATGGCCAAACGACATTTTGGCAGAGAGTAAAAAGGTTGGTGGCATACTTATCGAAAACAGTATCAAACGAAATGGTGAGATTTTTTCGATAGTAGGCATCGGATTGAATGTAAATCAGGAGCATTTTGAGAACCTGCCGAAGGCTTCATCGCTCTACGCGATCTGCGGAAGGGTTTTTGATAAAGAGGCAGTCATGCTGGCTATATTGGGAAATCTGAAACGAAACCTGTCGCTTTTGCAGGCTAAAGAATATGCGCTGTTATGGCAGTCGTATGACAACAGGTTATTTAAAAAGGGGATACCCATGCCTTTTGAAGCAAATAATGGTTCGCATTTTATGGGAATTATCCAGGGAGTAACTTCAAACGGTAAGCTTGAAGTACTCCTTGAGGATGATTCCATTACTACTTTTGATATTAAAGAGGTAAAATTATTGTACTGATTTTAACGGACAATGATTTCATATTTTTGTAATAATCCTTTTAATCCTTCTTTTGAAAACTGTGCTTTGCGCAGTTTGGTTTTTTCCGGGTCGATGGTAAAATTGTAGCTGGTCAGGAAATCGGCTTTTTCGGCAATAGCGTCGGTAAAAACAGCCTGATGCAGATTACAATTGTCGAATAAAACTTCCGTTAAATTGGTTGCCATAAAATCAACTGCGATCATACTGCAATTGGTAAACGTCATTTTTTTGAGCTTTAAAGCATAAAATTTGGCGTAATCCAAAACACAATCGTTAAAGTGAAATTCAAATAACAGCTGATCGGTCATGGCAAAATTTACATCGGTAAAATCGCAGTGGTTAAAAACAGCATTTCGCAAACCGACATAATTGATTTGCGCTTCCTTAAAATTGCAGTTGTAAAAAATACAATCGGTAAAAACCACACCCGAAAAATTACAATTGCTAAAATCGCAATCGGTAAAAGTGCATTCTTCGAATTCTTTGTATTTGATTTCGCTTTCGGAAAAAAGCTGGTTGGTAAAAGGGGTGTTAAATATAAAATCGCTGTGGGTCATTCAAAAATTTGGTATTTAAGTAGGTTTTTGTTCATGGGCTAGTCTTTTGGATTTTCTAAGTGAATTCGTTCGAGTATATCCCGATCGATAGGCTTGCATAAATAGCCTACAATCTCGGGAAAACTGTTTGCTTTTTCGCGATCTTCGTTAGCAATGGAGGAACTGGCTATGTAGATTGCGGGCTTTTTTCCAAACCCGAAATCCATCCGTTGTAACTCATTCATAAAAGCCCAGCCGTCCATTTCCGGCATATCGATGTCGAGTAGGATAACATCGGGAAATTCCTCGGCGCTTTGAATGGCTTTTAGTGAGTCGATAGCAACTTTTCCATTTTTGTAACTCAGAATCTGACTAAATAATTGACTTTTCTCAATTATTTTCTTTGTAATTAATTGATAAATGGGGTCATCATCAATTATACAGATACTTTTTGGGGCGTTCATCTGAAATATATTTTAAAAGTTGTTCCTTCGTCTAATGCACTTTTAACGACTATTTTTCCTCCCATAGCATCGATCTGGTTTTTTGAAATGAATAATCCTATTCCTCTTGCATCGGCATGATTGGTGAATGTTTTGTACATTCCGAATAGTTTTTCTCCATTTTTTTCCAGATCAATTCCAATTCCGTTGTCGGAAATTTCCAATACGGTTTTACCGTCTTCCTGGTAGGATTTCAGATCAATTACGGTTTGCCTGTCGGCATGTCCGTATCGAATGGCATTCGATATAAAGTTAAGTAATATACTTTCTAAATAAGCAGGATTGTATTTGACTTCGATGTCTTTGTTGACTTCATTGTGGATAATCACATCATTTTTCAGTAGCTGTTCCCGAAGTACGTCCAGCGTCTTGTTAATGTATTTTTTTAAATTTAAAGGTTCTATAATCAGGTTAATGTTGGTCTGGATGGTTACCACCTCGTTAAGGTTGTTCATCGTTTCGTTTAGTACCGAGGAAACCGATTTTAACAACTGAATCATTTCGTCTCGTTCGTCGTCGGTATCGGCCGATTCGATCAGGTTGGAAATCGATTGGATGTTGCTGGTATGCGAACGCAGGTTGTGCGAAACGATATACGAGAAATTCAGCAAACGTTTGTTTTGCTCGGTTACCAAATGTAGCGTGTTGTTGAGCTCGATCTCTGCCATTTTGGCTTTTGTAATGTCGATCATGATACCGCGCAGGTTTACGGCAATATCGTTTTCGACTACCACACTTACGATATCGCGTAACCATACGATTTCGCCGTCTTTACGGATCATACGGTATTCGAAATCGTGCTGTCTTTTTTCGTAGGTATAACGCGACATAAAGGCAATAACCCATTCTTTGTCGTCCGGGTGTACATGGTTGATCCAGAAAGACGGTGTTTCCAACCATTCTTCAGGCGTATAACCAAGTATGTCTTCTACTTTTCGGCTGATAAAGGTGAAATCAAACGTATTTGGATCGCCTTCCCAAACAATACCATCGATGGTGTTGATCAAAGATTCGATCTTCTGCTGTGATTTTAAAATGACTTCTTCGGAGTTTTTACGCTCCGTAATGTCTTCGGTCGAAACCAGCACGCGTTCCAGTGTTTTTTCATATTCCGGAACCACACTCCAACGGAAATGGATGTGTTTGTACTGGTTGTCCATGAATTTGATCTGGGAGTCGCCTGTAATATGGTTTTGTCGTTGCGTAATGGCAATAAGTTGTTTCGAGAAAATCGGAATGGATTCGTCGTCGAAAATAGTACTCAATTTGCCTTTTAAAATGTTTTTGTCTTTTACCGAATGTAACGCAAGACACATGTTGTTCACGTCAATTACTTTTACTAATGACAAACATTTACGGATAACGTCGATGTTGTTTTTCAGATAGGCCTCAACTTCTTCTCTCGGCATATCTATCAGACCTAATTCGGTCAGGTATTTTTTCACTTCCGAAAAATCTTCTTCCCATAACGGAATCGGCGAGTTGTTGAATAAACTTTTAAAACGTTTTTCACTTCGCTTGATACGATCCTGTGCTTCTTTTTTGTCGGTAATGTCTTCGATAATTCCGATGTGAGATGTTGGTTTTTCACCTACCGACCATAGCGGTGTAATCGTTACGCTGGCCCAAACGATATTGCCGTCTTTGTGGAAGAAACGCTTTTCAAGTCCGAATTCGCGGATGACACCTCTTTTTAGAAGTCGCATTTTTTTGAAATCGTTTTCCAGATCGTTTGGATGCGTAATCATCATATAATCCATTTTGCTGATTTCGTTGGTTTCATAACCAAGCATCTGACAAAACCGCTCGTTGGCTTCTATAAAAGTACCGGAGTTGGAATCGATATGGGCAATTCCAATGGCGGCCTGTTCAAAAATGGATTTGAATTTAATTTCGCTCTTCATCAAACGAAGTGCCTGTGAATGTACCAAACGTTGCAATTCGGAGGGACGTTTTAATAAACTGGTGGTAAATAATCCACAGATTAGCGATAAGACAATCGCTAGAATAGCAATCGGAATTAATTGTTTGATCAGATAGTAGTTGTTGGTTGTTATCAGGTACAACTTCCAGTCACCATCGGGGAATGAAACGGTTAGATAGGTTTTATTGGTAAAATTCTTTTTGTTGGGAAGGAAAAATTCTTCTTTTCCGGTTTCCGGATTGGTTTTGGAAAACTGAAAATAATATTTGTCGGTTGAAAAGGTTTTAATTCCGGACGTTTCCAAAAAAGTATTAAACTTGATTACAACCGTACAGAATCCCCAGAATTTATTTGACTTGAATACCGGGAACCAGCCTACGATGCCTTTACCGCCTTGTTTTAATTCTAATGGCCCGGCATAGTATATTTTTCGGTTTTTGATGGCTTTCATCGCCGATTTTCGGGCTTTAGGAGAATTTAGGACGTCGAAGTTTACAACAGGTTCGTTGCCTTTTAACGGATAAACATATTTAATTACACCGTTTGGAACCAATTCTACCGCATCAATATTCGGATTAGAATCCACCAGTTGTTTGCCGATTTCATCAAAATTATTGGGATTGCCATTGTCGTCAATGGTCATAGCCAGTGTCAGTGTACTGATATGACTGTTTTTTAGCGATTGTTCGATGTTTTGATGTACCACGTTCAGGATACTGCTCATCTCACGTTGCTCGCTTTCTTTTATAATTTGATAGCGTAAAAAAAGAATTAAATTCGAAACTAAAAACAGGAGTGTAAAGACCAATATCCCAGTAGTTTTTGGTCTTGATAAAAACCAACTGATGAGAATTGTAATTTTTTTATCCAGATTCATTGGAGTTGCCTTTGGGATGGGTGTTAAAACTTTATAAATTTATAAAAAATGTGAATAAATGAATTATAAAAATTGCAAAATACTCATTATTTCACAACAAAAGTTTGATTTGAATAAAAAAAAAGCTCATCATAAAGATGAGCTGATGTTGTGACCTCGACAGGATTCAAACCTGTAACCTTCTGAGCCGTAATCAGATGCGCTATTCAGTTGCGCCACGAGGCCTTAGTTGTTTTTACGGGTGCAAATATAGGGGTAAATGTGTAACTTGCAAACAAAATTGAAATAAAATTTAAAAAAAAATGAGACTAAAAGAGTATGTGCGTGATATTCAGGATTTTCCTAAAGAAGGAATTTTGTTTAAAGATATCACTCCTTTATTGATGAGCCCGGAAGCAACGAATGAATGCCTCCAAATTTTGATCGAAAACCTGAAAAATAAAAAAATCGATAAGGTAATCGGAGTGGAAAGCCGTGGTTTTTTCTTTGCAACTTTATTGGCGCACGAATTACAAGCGGGTTTTGTACCGGTTCGTAAAGCCGGAAAGTTGCCATTCGATACCGTTTCGGCTTCGTATACGTTGGAATATGGTACCGATACACTGGAAATTCATGCCGATGCAATCCAAAAAGGGGATAAGGTTCTAATTCACGACGATGTGCTGGCAACCGGAGGAACGATTAAAGCGGTTTGCGAGCTGGTGGAAAAACTGGGTGGCGAAATTGTACAGGTCAATTTCCTGATGGAACTGTCTTTTTTGAACGGAGGGGATAAAATTGCCGGCTACGAGCGATTTGCAGCCCTTCAGTACTAGTTTAAGGCTCGGGTGGTCACATAATACCGCCAGGCAATAATTAGTTTCTGAAAAGCGCTTGCTTTGGATAGATCAAGGTTTTGTTTGCTATAGCTCGGTAAAAGCAGTTTGTTGAGTCGGGCCAGTATTTTAAACATATTCCTTTGGTTTTGATAAAGATATAAAAAAAGAGCCACAAAATGTGGCTCTTTTTTATTCGCTGTCACGAGGTTCACGCTCTCTTTCAATTGCGCGTTCTTTCATGGCTTTTTCACGTTCTTTTCGTGCCGACTCCAGTGCTTTAGCGCGGTCTTTCATAGCTGCTTCACGAGCTTTCATAGCTTTTTCACGTTCCTTCTGAGCGATTTCCTGTGATTTCATGGCTCTTTCCAAACCTTTCATGGCTTCCTCATGTGCTCTCATCGCAATTTCGTGATCTTTCATGGCCAGTTCCTGACTTTTTAAAGCTTCCACACGGGCACGGTCAATTTCCGGTCGGGCTTTTTCAATGGCTGCACGAGCATCTTCCAATGCCTTACGGGTAATTTCTTTGGTATCTATTTTAAGGTCATCAGCATTAATTACTTCATCACCGTTTACATAAACAACATTTCCATTTCTGGATGTCGTTGTTACTTTTCCGTTTTTAATGATCACCGAAGCCGAAGATTTTTTTACGTTTGATTTTGAATTTGGCGGCGGTGGCGCTGGTGCTGTTGCCGGATTACCTGACCAATACTTTGGAGCTGGAGGGCTTGGCGGTGTTGGTGGTGCTGGTGGTGGACTCAGCGGACTTGGCGGTGACGGCGGACTTGGCGGTGATGGTGGACTAGGTGGTGATGGTGGACTTATAAAATTACTGATACGATCACCAAATGAGGTATCGCTTTCAGGCTGTTCGTTGGTGTCTTTGTCTTTAATGGTTGTACTGGTACGGGTTTTTCCGTTTCTGGTATAGCGTTGCTGTTTTGCTTCGGAGTTAAAACCGATTTTGATTTTACCGTTACTATCGGTTTTTTTGATAAAGCGAATTGGGTTGATCGGTTCGTCACTTTCCGTTTGTGTGATTCCGGTATTGCCTTCTTTGTCTTTGTATTCGATTTTAATACGGATGATTTCACCGGCTTTGTTGCGTTTTACTTTGGAATACTTTAATGTAACACCGTATTCGTTTTTAAGTAATTCCACATTCTTTTTTAGTTGATCATCTGTTGTGTTCTTGTCTACTATTACAGTCACATCGTCTCCTGGTGTATAGGGAGCGTTATTTTGCTGTAATGTAGCAGTTGTGTGTTTTTCCTGTGCCATGATTTTTACCTGGAATTGCAGGATAAAAAAGGCCAGTAGCGGAAGGATGATTAAGTACTTCCACAGGTTCCTTTTTCGGGACTGATTGGTGTTTAACATAACGATTCGTTTTTTGATTAATGATTGATAAAAATGATTGGTGATGGCAATGCATTGGGTTTGCATTGTTACTTTTACTAAGGTTTTTTGATAGGCTTTGATGTCGCCGACAACTTTTGTGGCTTCGGCATCGGCAATAAATTCCAGATTTTGTGCGATGGCTTTTTTGTATAGCCATATAATCGGATTGAACCAGAAAAAGATACAGAATGCCTGCGCGATCATCATGTCGAGTGAATGTTTCTGTCGACTGTGGATCTTTTCGTGTTCGATAATGTCGGACAATTCGTCCTGTTGCAATAATTTGGAATTGTAAACAATATAGTTAAAGAACGAAAAAGGTGATTGGACTTTTTCGGTATCGATAAAATGAAACTTGTTTTGAGTTACGGCTTTTGGTTTTTCCAGTATTTTACGAAGTGATCGGTATTCGGACAGAAAACGGAAACAAAACAAAACAATACCGGTGATATATAAAATACTAAACAGATAGTGGTAGTCGATTTGAAAGCCGGTTTCGATAGGTACTGGTACAGCCATTTGAATTTGTGACGTACCGTCGGCATAGGTAATAGAAGCAATTGGAGTCCGTTCTACCCAAACAATTTTGGTATATGAGATCAGTGGAAGTAATGCGGACGTAAACAAACCGGCTATCAGATAACCGCGATTGGCATTAAAAAACGTTTCTTTTCGTAAAAAGAAATGATATGCCAGAAAAAAAACGGTTATTAATGCCGTAACTTTTAGAATGTAAATACCAAATGCTTCCATAAAGGCCTATTTTTTTTCGATCATGTCTAATATTTCGCGAAGTTCATCCGCGCTGATTTTTTCTTCTTTGGCAAAAAAGGAAACCATACTTTTATACGAATTGTTAAAGTAGTTTTCGATCGCATTGTTCATAAAGCTCTTACGGTAATCCTCTTTTTTTACGATCGGAAAGTACTGGTGCGTATTGCCAAATGCCTTATGTGACACATAGCCTTTTTCCTCCAGATTCCGGATAATGGTCGACAAGGTGTTGTAATGCGGCTGATCGTCTTTGATTTCGGCCAACACTTCTTTTACAAATGCTTTTTCAAGCGTCCATAAAATTTGCATTACTTCTTCTTCTTTGTTTGTTAATTTCTGCATGATACTCATTTTCTATAATAATCGGATGGGATTTCCGATTTGTTGAAACAAAGATATAACTATAAATTTAGTTTTGCAACTAAAAATATAGTTGATTAACTAAAAAAGCAGTTTTTTTTATTCAGGCAGTCGTAAGGAATAACGATAAAAGTCTTGTTTTTAGTGTGTTAGTCGTTTTCTGATTTTACGATTTTTAAAAGCCAGATAGCGGCAAAAGCAGCAGTCGCGGCAAAAGTTCCCATAAAAATCCAGTTAACGGTATAGTTGTAACGGGAAATAATTTCCATACCGGTTTTGGAACTCATCACATGCGCGAGACTAAAACTCATCGTATATAAAGCCATATAACGACCTTCGTGTCCTTTTGGAGCGCGACTCATAGCAAAGGAGTTGGAAAACGGGAACGCAAACATTTCGCCAAAAGTGATCAAAACCAGATTGATGACCAGTATACCAACCCATCCTTTTAATAATAGGGCATAGAAGCCGAAGGTGATAAATAAGGCTCCGAAAAAGATCAGCTTGATTTTAGCCACTTTTTTGCGCTCGAAATAACCTACGATCGGCATTTCAAAGAGAAAGATCAAAAAGCCGTTTATCGACATGAGTAAACCGGTTTGAAATTCCGTGAGCCCATATTGTTCGTTATGGTATAAAGGTAGTGTACTGAAAAACTGGAAGAATACCATGGCGGTGGCAAAACTGATAAACAGGAACAACCAAAAGGGTTTGTCGCTAAATACGGATTTTACCGGTTCCGTATCGTCGAAATGACTGGTGGTTTTTTCTCTTTTTTTCTCTTTTACCAACAGTCGAAACAAAACGATGGCGGTAATACAGGAAATACCGTCAACCCAAAAAAGTCCTTTATAACCCATTCCCATAATGATCAAACCACCCATAGCCGGTCCGGCAGCAAATCCAAGATTAACAGCGAGTCGGACAAGTGTCAGGGCGCGGGTTCGGTTTTCAGGACGCGCATACGTATTTAAGGATACAAACATGGCTGGTCGAAACATATCGGCAATGATCATAATCGAAAACATCGCGAGGCAAAGCCCGGCAAAACTGGTTACAAATTGCAGACTGATAAAGAGGATACCACTGGTGAATAAACTAAAAACCATGATCCGGTAAAAGCCTATTTTGTCCGATAGTTTTCCGCCCAACCAGGAACCGATCATCGAACCGCAACCAAAGCTCACCATAATCCAGCCTACCTGATGGTAATCGAAATGGAGGTCTTCTTTCAGATATTTCGATAGAAAGGGAAGTACCATTGTTCCTGCTCTGTTGATAAAGGTAATTAGGGTCAGGATCCATATTTCACGCGAAAAACCTCTGAAATTATTGATGTAGTTGGAAAAAACTCTTTGTAGCATATACGGTTCTAAATGTCAAATTTACAAACTATTTGATGCTGTAAACAGGAAATGATGTAAATTAATAATGAAATAATAGCAGTGGTTTCGGGCGTGGGATTTTTGATTATTTTTGCAGCAGCTGTTTCGCATACAGCCTGATACCGATTATCATGAAAAAAATATTCTATCTATTATTAGGAATGACATTTCCACTAACGGGCTTTTCGCAGTGCGATTTGGAATCAGTTACGGCTTTTCAGAAAAAGATCAATTCCGAATTTGCCAATGCGGAGGAATCACCGTTAAAAGACAAGGATCGTAAAAAATTTAAAACGCTGGATTTCTTTCCGGTGGATTTAAAGTATTGTGTGACCGCACGTTTGGTAATAGCAACGGACGAAAAACCATTTACAATGCCGACTACCGGGACGCGAAAACCATTGTATATAAAATATGGCGAATTGTCTTTTAAAATCGATGGTAAAGACTATAAGTTAAATGTATACCGGAATCTGGAACTGGCTAAAATGGAAAAGTATAAAAAATACCTGTTTTTGCCTTTTACCGATCTTACCAGTGGTGTGGATAGTTATGGTGGCGGACGTTATATCGATCTGGAAATTCCGGATGGCGATACCATAACGATCGATTTTAATAAAGCCTACAATCCGTATTGTGCGTATAATGAAGGTTATTCCTGTCCGATACCGCCGCAGGCCAATGATCTGAAAGTAGAAATCCGTGCCGGTGTTAAAGCGTTTCATAAATAATGTTGTACAATCTGCATACACATAAAGCGTCCGGTGATCCGGGTGTTTTGGAAATTGTAAATCAGTATCCAAACGAGTTTGATCCATCCGTGGCGTTTTATTCCATTGGGATTCATCCGTGGTATGCACAGGAAGAACGGTTGGAGGATGACTTGCGTATCATTTCGGATAAGCTAAAAGAGGCCAATTGTATGGCGTTGGGCGAATGCGGACTGGATAAGCGGATTGAAACGGATATCAATGAACAGCTTTCGGTTTTTGAACGGCAATTGGAATTACTCGAACAAAATCCGAAACCGGTAATTTTACATTGCGTAGCGGCCTATCAGGAGGTAATCGCAGTTAAAAAACAAATGAAAGTGGAAGTACCGATGATCATTCATGGTTTTTCTAAAAATTATCAGGTGGCGCGATCGCTTTTGGATAATGGGTTTTATCTTTCTTTTGGAAAATACCTGTTACGAAATCCGGAGTTAGAATCGGTGTTTAAAGCCGTACCGGACGATCGGTTTTTTCTGGAAACGGATATGGTGGAAGAGACGATTTTTCAGGTTTATAAGAAAGCCGCGTCGATTAAGAGCGCTGCCATTGAAGAAATGGTGATGCAAAATTTTAAAAATGTATTTGATAACAATAAATAAAAAATAAATGGCTGAATGGACAGAGCGAGCAGAATTGCTGTTTAAAAAAGAAGGACTCGAAAAATTAAAAAATGCAAACGTATTGATTGTTGGAATGGGTGGTGTTGGATCGTTTGCGGCAGAATTTATTGCACGAGCGGGTGTAGGAAAAATGACGATAGTGGATGGTGATACTGTGGATATTACCAATATCAACCGACAATTACCGGCGTTACACTCGACCGTGGGACAACCTAAAGTGAAAATTGTAGGCGATCGTTTGTTGGATATTAACCCGGAATTGGAGTTAACCCGTATCGAGGAATTCCTGTCACCGGAACGAGCTTTTGAATTGATCACTCCGGAGTTTGACTATGTATTGGATTGTATCGATAGTATTACACCGAAATTAAATCTGATTCTGGCTGCAAAACGCAAAAAAGTTAAGATTATCAGTAATATGGGAGCCGGAGGTAAATTGCTGGCAAGTAAGATTGTGGTAAAGGATATCAGTAAAACGGATGTTTGTCCGTTGGCAAAAACCATCCGCAAGCGTTTAAAGAAAGAAGGAATTTCAACGGGTGTTAAGGCGGTGTTTTCTACGGAAAAACCGGATGAGAGCAGTTTGAAAATGACAGACGGACAGAATTTTAAAAAATCGTTTTTCGGAACAAATAGCTGGATGCCGGCATTGTTTGGTTTGCATGCTGCCGAAACGGTGGTTCGTTATTTATTAGCAAAAGAGAAATAATTGATCATCATATATAAATAAAAAAGTCCCTTTTAAGGGACTTTTTTATGTTTTATTCGATTGGTTTCGCTGTTGGTGGTGGTACCGGTTTGTCTGTAGCAGTTGTTGGTACAACTGGAGCTACCGGTTTTGGCTTTGCCGTGATCGGGATAAAGATTTCGGTTACCCATTCAGACGGTTTGCGGCTTTGTATAGGTCCTGTTTTGTAAACTTCCAGATATTTTCCGTTAGGATCTTCCAACCATTTGTTTTTTACAATCTCGGTATAGGCTTTATCCCAGGCTTCTTTGCTGTGGGAATAATCACCCGTAAGTGTTGTTTTTAAAGCAAGGTAAGGTACCAGTTCGCCTGTGGCAATGTCGCTTCCCTGTGCGGTGAAAATTTCTTCTTTTACCGGAATACAAACCGAAAACTCGGCTATGTTGGAAGTGGTGTCGTATTTATTATAAATTGCAAAAGCACTTCCGCTTACCGATATATTATTGTCCTTCGTGAATTTGTTCAGGTTGGCAAACATGGAACTCATTAATCCCGGTAATTCCGGAATTTTACAGGTAGCCGATTGTTTAATATAATAGGTGCCGGCTTTTTTTACCAGTCCGTTGATCTTAATATTGTATAATTTTAATTCTTTTACCAATATGTTGTCGATGTTTTCCAATCCTTTTTCGAACATCGGGCCTAGCATTCTGTCGGAACCACCACTAAGAATAGAAAAAGCTTTCATCATAAAGTTCATGTTCCCTTTCATTCCCCAGGTGACTTTTGTACCACCCTTTACCGGAGTAAAAACCCAATAAACATCAGAAGGAGTTTCGCTTTGATCAAAGTATATTTTTTGTTGAATACTGTCGGTGTCTACGGTTTTAATGGTTTCCATCTTACCGGTTCCATCTTTACCAGTCCAGGAAAAAGAAGCGCCGACTCCCTGTGTTTTGTCGGTATAATTGTTACGGATTGTAGGATCGTCTTCTTTCCAGGGACCCCAGTCGTCCCAATTTTTGTAGTCGTCTACATAATTGAACAAAGCCACGGGTGTTGCTTGAATCACTTTGCTTCGTTGTACATCGAACGAACCGGTTTGAGTAGCAATGTAAACCGTTAGTGCAACAGCAGCTAAAAGTAATAAAAGAAATATGTATTTAACTACGCGCATAGCATTAAAAAAAATTTCATTTAGTTGTCCAAAGTTATAACAATTATTCTTTCAAAAACAGTTTAATTATAAATAAAATTCCTATAAAAGCAAAAAAGGCCAGTAGTATCCAAAGGGATCCTTTGTAATGTAATTTATGGAGCGACAGGTCTTTTCGGTATACATAAATCATAGCAGTTACAAATACAATAACAAAGAATAAAGCGAAATAAAGTTGACCTGATGTAAACATGAGTTTTAATTTTACGCAAAATTAGCGTTTTGCCCGGAGATTTTCTATTTTAGACCGTAAAATTAAAGAATATGAAAAAACAATTACAGGCTGTTCAGGAGTTCCATGAATCTTTCGGACTGGGAGTAAGTGCGCTTCCTAAAGCCGATTTGGGCGAACAGGTTAACCTACTGCGTTATAATCTGATGAAAGAAGAAAATGAGGAGTATCTGGAAGCGGTACAAAATAACGATCTGGTCGAAATTGCCGATGCTTTGGGGGATATGCTTTATATTTTGTGCGGAACGATACTGGAACACGGATTGCAACATAAAATTGAGGAAGTTTTTGATGAAATCCAACGGAGTAACATGAGTAAATTGGGCGAAGATGGAAAACCGATTTACCGGGAAGATGGAAAGGTTATGAAAGGACCCAACTATTTTAAACCGAATTTCGAAACCATACTAAAATAAAAAAATCCCGAAGTTTCTTCGGGATTTTTTATATCGGTTATTTTGGAATTAGATTTTTACCGTCCATCCAAAAGTGTCTTCAATTTGCTTGTACTGAATTCCGGTTAACTGTTGCTTGATAAAAGTGGCAAACGAGTTTTCCGGTTTCGGAAGTTCGTAATAGGTTTCTTTATAGGAGAATCCTACGATTGGGTTTACTACCGCAGCTGTTCCGGCTCCGAAAATTTCCTGTAAAGTTCCGTTTTTAGCTGCTTCTACGATCTCGTCAACCAATACGGGACGAACCTGTACGTCGATACCTTCTTTGGTTGCCAATTCGATAATACTCTTACGGGTGACACCGTCCAGAATACGCTCGCTGGTTGGTGCCGTATATAAGGTATCGTTGATTCTGAAAAATACGTTCATCGTTCCGGCTTCTTCCAATTTGGTATGGGTAGCATCGTCGGTCCAGATAATCTGTTGGAAACCTTGTTCGTTGGCCAATTTGGTCGGATAGAATTGTCCGGAATAGTTACCGGCTGCTTTTGCTGCTCCGATTCCTCCGTTTGCCGCACGGCTAAAATGTTCGGCGATCACTACTTTTACTTCACCGGAATAATACGATTTTGCCGGCGATAGGATAATGGTAAAACGATATTGTGTAGAAGGAGCTGCGACAACACCCGATCCGGTTGCAATCATAAAAGGACGGATGTATAATGCATTTCCAAATCCTTTTTTAACCCATTCTTTTTCGATTTCAAGTAACTTGTGTAAACCACCAAGGAAAACGTCTTCCGGAACTTCCGGCATGGCAAGACGTACGGCCGATTTGTTAAAACGGTCAAAGTTCTGATCCGGACGGAACAACCAAACGTCGTCCTGTTCGTCTTTGTAGGCTTTCATTCCTTCGAAAATCGCCTGTCCGTAATGGAAAACTTTTGCTGATGGATCTAATGTAAACGGTTCATACGGCATAATAACCGGTTGGTCCCATTTACCATCATTATAATCACAAATCAGCATATGGTCGGTAAAAATATTTCCGAAAGTCAGGTTTTCAAAATCAACAGTGTTGATCTTGCTACTATCGGCTTTGATAATTCTAATGTCAGTTGTTGTTTTTAATTCCATTTAATCGATTAATTTTAAAAATCGGCTAAATTGTTGATGGTCAACAATAAAACATAATTTTTAAATTGATAAAAAAATTGTTGTGTCGCTGCAAATTTAATTAAAAAAAGCACTTTTAATAATGCACGATTAAAAATAATGTAATTAAATATGGAATTATTAATTTTTTTTTGAATTGTTACTTTTTGAATACAATTCCTCCGAATTAATCGGGATTAGCGAAAAAATAAATTAGAATTATGCATATTCAATATAAATTTGTTTCTTTGGAAGGTCTTAAATTAGGACAAATTATCCTAGTTAACAGAGATTGTTTAAGACCTTGATAATCAAAATAACCAATCCAAACGATATATGAAAAAAAGTATTTTTTTAGCCACTGTTCTGATTGCACTGGCCAGTTGTAATTCTAAAAAACAAGAGGACGCTAAATTAGCCGAAAATAAAACGGAATATGCTGTTTTTGGTGATAGTATTACAGCCGATGGCGTGATTACAAAAGAAGCCATGTTGGCAAAATTCAAAGATATGAAAGAAGGAGATACTTTAAACCTGAAATTCAAATCGAATATTAAAGATGTTTGCCAGAAAAAAGGATGTTGGATGACACTGGATCTGACCGATGGTAAAGAGACTTTTGTAAAGTTTAAAGATTATGCCTTTTTTGTCCCGATGAATGCAAGCAATCAGGAAGCTATTGTAAATGGTAAAGCGTTTGTAAATATCGAAAGTGTGGAACAATTGAAACATTATGCCAAAGACGGAGGCAAATCGCAGGCGGAAATCGACAGTATCAAACAACCAAAAGTTACGTATGCTTTTATGGCCGATGGCGTTTTAATTAGTAAGTAATGAAAAGAATATTGTTTTGGGCATGGATTTTCGGAGCCATGCTATTGGTAGTCTCCTGTAACCGGAAAGAAGCGGATACAAAGCCAGAACCGGCGGTACAATCGGAAAAGAAAGATTTCAAAATGTATGAAATGTCTGAAATGGCTGCTTTGATGGAACAGATGTATGTAGATAATCAGCGTTTAAAAGACCGGATTAAAAACGGGGAAGATGTCGGAAATTTTCCGGAGCATTTCCTAAAAATTCACCAGGCGGTAATGACCGACGAAAGTGAAAATGATGCTTTCTTTAAAGAGCAGGCTAAAAAATTTATTGAGGCACAAAAACAGATCTATGCCGATCCGGATAATGCCAAAACACATTTTAATAACGGGGTGGATGCCTGCGTACGTTGCCATGAATCAAAGTGCGGCGGACCAATTCCGAGAATTAAAAAATTGTATATTAAATAATTTGAATCGTAAAGTAATACAAACAGCAGATGGATCAACCACGATCTATATTGAAGGTTGGGACGAAACGTATCATTCAAAATTCGGAGCGATACAGGAAGCAAAACATGTATTTATAGCAAACGGACTGTCTCTTTTTGAAGAGCAGTCCGTTGCTGTTTTAGAGATCGGCTTCGGAACCGGATTAAATGCGTTTATAACCTATCTGGAAGCGGAAAAGAAACAACAGCATATCGATTATGTAGGTGTGGAAGCATTTCCGATTAGTCGGGAAGAGCGGGAACATATGAATTATGTTTCGGCTTTGGATGCCACCGCATATACGTCGGTATTTGAAATGATGCATAATTCTCTCTGGGAGGCGCCAACAGTACTGTCGCCGTATTTCACTTTAACAAAAAGGCAACAATACTTTAACGAAATAGATTACAAAAATCGATTTAATTTGATTTACTTTGATGCATTCGGATTTCACGTGCAACCGGAACTCTGGACAACGGAGATTTTTAAAATCATGTTTGATGCGCTACAGGAAAAAGGAACGCTGGTAACCTACGCCTGCAGAGGTCCTATCAAAAGAGCGCTTCAGGAAGCAGGATTTAAAACTGAAAAATTACCAGGTCCACCGGGGAAACGCGAAATGTTGAGAGCTACTAAATGTTAAATTTTTAAATTTGTTATACTAAAATAACAATTTGTACGTTTGTCTTATAAATAGACTTTCGTTTTGTAGATTTACGAGAGTAGTTACGTTCTTACCCTTGAATTAACCCATTAATGCTTGTAGATTATGCCAAGAGCTATGTTTACTTACACCAAATCTATTTTAGAAAGAGTAAGCTTTGACCCAAAGTTATTTTGTAAAGAGTTAGAAAAAGCCTTAAAAAACTTATTACCTTACGAAGTCGACCAGTTACGAGATTGGTTATTACATTATACCGTAGGCAAGCCCGAGTTAAAACAATGTCTTATATACGTTAATCAATGAAAAAAAGGAGTCTGTTAGTAGACTCCTTTTTTGTTTTTAAGCGGACTTATAATCTCGACGTTGTGAAAGGCGATAGCACCTTTAATCACACCGGCAATCGTACTGCGTAGCGCTTCTATAATATGGCTTTTTAGCTCGCTTTTCGGAAAAATAAGACTGACTTCACGCGCCGGACGCGGCTCTTTAAAATGACGTAATTTTAATTTGTCTTTTTCTTTTAAATCCAACGTATGTAAATACGGAAGCAGGGTAGTGCCCAATCCTTCGTCGGCCAGCTTGATCAGTGTTTCAAAACTACCGCTTTCAATGTGGAATTTCATATCGGTAAAATTGCCCTTGTTTTTACACAGGTTTAGAATGCCGTCGCGGAAACAATGACCGTCCTGTAATAACAATATGGAATCCAGATCCAGATCGTTGATGTCGATTTCGGTTTTGTCAAAGTTTCGGTGGTTTTCCGGAATATAGGCTACAAACGGTTCGTAATACAAGACGATTTCTTTTAAATTGTCTTCTTCCAGTGGTGTTGCGGCTATGGCAACGTCTAAATGTCCGTTTTTTAAGCGTTTGATAATCTCCTCCGTATTGTGTTCTTCGATGATCAGATTTACTTTCGGATAGCGATTGACAAAATTGGTCAGGAACATCGGTAAAAGGGTAGGCATTACGGTTGGGATGATGCCAACTTTAAATTCGCCGCCAATAAATCCCTTTTGTTGGTCAACTATATCTTTGATCCGATCGGATTCGTTGACAATGTTTTTAGCCTGAGAAACGATTTTCTGACCTATTTCGGTTAACTGTATCGGTTTTTTACTGCGGTCGAATATCAGAACTTCCAACTCATCTTCCAGTTTCTGGATCTGCATACTCAATGTCGGTTGGGTTACAAAGCATTTTTCGGCGGCTAGTGTAAAATTCTTGTGTTCGGCTACGGCTAAGACGTAATATAATTGTGTGATGGTCATTTTTATAGAAATTTTCGATAAAAATATAAAAAGTATCAATAATAATTATAGTTCGCCGGCTTATTTTTGGTTAAATTTGTAGTATAATCTTTAAACACAAGTAATATGAAAACGAACAGCCTTGGATTACCCGTTAAAGAAACAAAAGTTTTAGTAGCCGAATTAAACATTTTATTAGCCAATTTTCAGGTGTATTACCAAAATCTGAGAGGTTTGCATTGGAACATCAGAGGAAAGCGCTTTTTTGATTTGCATGTGAAGTTTGAAGAATTATACAACGATGCGCAGTTAAAAGTGGACTTAATCGCTGAACGTGTGCTAACTTTAGGAGCAACGCCGCTGCATACTTTCGACGATTATATTAAAAACAACAAACTACCCGTTGGTCGCAATATTTCCAACGACGAAGAAGCCGTTCACCTGATTATCGCTTCTTTAACCGACCTGTTAAAAATTGAAAGAGTAATCCTGAGCCAATCAGCCGAAATTGATGACGAAGGAACCAACTCCATGATGAGTGACTTTATTAAAGAGCAGGAAAAAACCATGTGGATGATGAAAGCCTGGTTGGAAGAAGAAATTTAAAAGACTGAAAATTCATAAAAATTCAAAAGTTAAGTGAAAAAGTATTAAAGAAATATTAATTGTTTTTCACTTAACTTTTTTTACATCATTTTTTTTGTAAGTTCGCGGCATGAAAGTATTGGTAAAAATAGTATTACTTCTGTTTATCACTTTTCTGGCAACCCCTACCATTGTTGGGTTCCTGAAAAGCGATACCGATACGTCTATGGTTTACAGCCTTTCTGAAGAAGAAACGGTAAAAGAAATCAAAGAAACCAAAGCACAGTTGAAATTCGAATTCCAGGATCCGGTTTTCTTTGCTCCAAAACAAAACGCTGCGGTTATTACCTTCGAAAACACCCTGAAACACGACAATCGTTTTAGAGAAATCTTTTCTCCTCCTCCCGAACAGGTATAATTCAATTACAGCAACGAACATTTGTGTTCGCCATTTAAGCGTCTTCTACACGCTTACCATCTAATTGTATTATACTTTATCGGTTATGACAAAAAAAATCAATCTTTTTGCTAACCTGAAGGCTGACTTTGCTTCGGGTTTAGTAGTATTTTTGGTTGCGTTACCGTTGTGTCTTGGTATAGCCATGGCATCGGGTGCACCATTATTTTCAGGAATTATCGCCGGAGTTGTCGGTGGTATCATTGTAGGTTATTTAAGCCAATCGCATATTAGTGTTTCGGGGCCGGCTGCCGGGTTAACAGCTATTGTACTGACAGCCATTACCGACCTGAACGCGTTCGACGTATTTTTACTGGCCGTATTTCTAGCCGGATTAATCCAGATCATCTTAGGTTTTATTAAAGCCGGAAGTATTTCCAACTATTTCCCAACCAATGTTATTGAAGGAATGTTAGCCGGTATCGGAGTGATCATCATATTAAAACAAATTCCGCATGCTATAGGGTATGATGCTGATTTTGAAGGTGATCAGGCTTTTCAGCAACTAGAAGGCGGTAATACGTTTTCGTCACTTTTAGGTGCCTTGGATTATATTAATCCGGGTTCTGTGATCATTACCTTAATTTCACTAGCAATTCTAATCTCTTGGGATAAAATCGGTTTCCTAAAAAGAATCAAATTGGTTCCGGGTGCTTTAGTGGCGGTTATTCTGGGAATATTGATCAACGAAATATTTTTACAAACGGGAAGTTCATTAGCCATTGCAAAAGAACACTTGGTAGCCTTACCGGTAATGACTTCTTTTGACGATGTAAAAGAAATTATCGTACTACCGGATTTTGCGTCTATCACGAATCCGAAAGTATGGATGGTAGCCTTTACAATCGCTATCGTAGCGTCTATTGAAACCTTATTGTGTATCGAAGCGGCCGACCGTATGGATGTGCACAAACGATTCACCAACACCAATGTGGAATTAAAAGCACAGGGAGTAGGAAACATGGTAAGTTCGTTATTAGGTGGTTTACCGATGACATCGGTAGTGGTACGTTCGTCTGCCAATGCCAATGCAGGGGCGCAATCTAAAATGTCGGCGATTATCCACGGTCTTTTATTATTGATCAGTGTGGTAAGTATTCCGTTTCTATTAAACAAAATTCCTTTGGCGACTTTAGCGGCGGTTTTATTATTGGTAGGTTATAAATTGGCCAAACCAGCGGTAATCATGCATTTCTGGCATAAAGGAAAATACCAGTTCGTTCCGTTTATCGCGACTTTATTAGGCGTTGTTTTTACCGATCTGTTAAAAGGAGTGTTGTTGGGAATTGTAATCAGTGTATTTGCCGTATTGCGTGGAAATCATAAAAGAGCCTACAATTTCCGTAAAGAGGAATACCACGATGGCGATATCATTCATATCGACCTGGCACAGGAAGTTTCGTTCCTGAATAAAGCCGCGATCAAAAACACATTAAACGAAATCCCGGAGAATTCGAAAGTGATTATTAATGCTTCCGATACGGTTTATATCGCACACGATGTACAAGATTTAATCAAAGAGTTTAAAGCGATCCGCGCTGTAGATGACAATATCGAAGTACATTTAGTCGGTTTTAAAGACGAATACGAATTGGAAAATACCCATTCGGATAAGAAGAACGTATTTGTAGAACATTCAAAATAAGTAAATTAAAAAAGTAACTAATAATAAATAAGCTAAAAATTAGAGTCATTTCTGGATTAATGAGTAATTTTAAACCATTAAAAGCTTACTTTTAAGTAGGCTCTAATCAAAAACGCTTCCAAAAAGTATAAAAATGAAAGCACATACAGCAGAAACACAAGCTACAGTAACACCAGCAAAAGCACTTCAGTTTTTAAAAGAAGGTAACGAGCGATTTGTAAACAATTTAAAGATGAACCGAAATTTATTGGAGCAGGTAAATGACACCAAAGACGGTCAGTTTCCTTTTGCAATCGTTTTAAGTTGTATCGATAGCCGTACTTCAGCCGAATTGATTTTTGATCAGGGATTAGGGGATATTTTCAGTGCGAGAATCGCCGGAAATATTTTAAATGACGATATTTTGGGAAGTATGGAGTTTGCTTGTAAACTGGCCGGTACGAAACTAATCGTTGTTTTAGGACATAGCAAATGTGGTGCGATTAAAGGAGCGTGTCAGGGTGCCGAATTAGGACATCTGACAAACCTTTTAAGCAAAGTACAGGTTTCGGTTAACGAAGTAAAAGCCGAAATGCCAGGAGTTGAATCAACCGATCCAGCTTTGGTAAGTGCTGTTGCACAACATAACGTTATCCATACAATGGATGAAATTCTGGATAGAAGTGACGTATTACGTGAGCTTTTCGAATCAGGACAAATTGGAATTGCCGGTGCCTACTATGATATCGAAACCGGTGAAGTTCAGTTTATGAAAGAAATTTTACACGACTAAAAAAACGTTTCCGGAAATACCGATCAATAATGAGTGAGTTTTATAAAAAGTTAATCGAAAATAATGAAAAGTGGGTCGCATCGAAATTAAGCGACGATCCGGATTATTTTATTCGGTTATCCAAAAGTCAGAAACCGCCATTATTGTGGATTGGTTGTTCCGACAGCCGTGTTCCGGCAAACGAAATTATTGGCGCGCAACCGGGTGAAGTGTTTGTACACCGGAACATTGCCAATATGGTCGTCCATTCCGATATGAATATGTTGAGCGTACTCGACTATGCCGTGAACGCACTAAAAGTCAAACATATTATTGTATGCGGACATTATGGTTGTGGCGGTATTAAAGCTGCGATGACCAACAGTTCGATCGGGATTATCGACAATTGGATTCGACATATTAAAGATGTATACCGTTTCCATAAAAAAGAACTCGATGCGATTCCTGACGAAAATGATAAATTTAACCGTTTTGTCGAATTAAATGTAACCGAACAGGTATATGACCTGGCCAAAACCTCCATTGTGCAGGCGGCCTGGAAAGAGGAACAGGAGTTGCATTTGCACGGTTGGGTTTACGGGTTACGGTCCGGTTATATTACCGATTTAAAAGTCAATTTAAGTTCCGATAAAGACTTAGATGAAATATACCAATTAGATTTGTAGAAAAGGCTGTCGGAAGACAGCCTTTTTTATTTGCTAAACCTGACAGGTCTCCAAGACCTGTCAGGTTTTAAAATTTAATTATTCAATATCCAGATTTTCGTTAAAAGCCGAAGGCAATAATTTCGGAATAAATTTGATCAGGATGGGAAGAAGCAAACTACCACCCGGCAAAAGGAAAATCGTTAGCGACGGAATCGTTTTACAAATATCCAGTAATTGCTTTTTCATTTTTTTCTTTTCCTTTGGATCGAGGTCTTTGTGCGTCGATTTGGCCAGTAATACCATTAGTTCTCCGCTTTCGCTGATCTCCTTTAAAAGGCGGTTTTTATTGCGGGTAATCAGAACAATTACGTTTTGTGTCGCCTGATCATAAAAATGCTTTACCGGATTGGAATAGCGGAAATACGGAATCTCCTTCTGGTATTTCATAATAAACTCATCGATGGCACAAATACTTTCCACAGCATATTCCCGATCGATTTGTAATTGTTCCGCGAGGTTGTACATAAACCGGGTTTCCGATTCTTCGAGAACGGCATCACTCCACAGTGCCATACCGGTGATATCCAACAAATAGTTTTTTTCCAAAGGCGAACTGAAATAGTCCAGTTCAAGCATTTGAATGTCTTGAATACTTAAGGTGTTAAACTTGGTGAAACGCACAGAAGATTCAAATAGCTTGATTAGTAAATCATCGTAATTCGATTTGTTGGTTTTGGTATTTAAGGCCAAAGCCACAAGGTTTACAATGGTTTCTTCCAGTTTTTTTAGATAATTATTCGGGATTTCCCCATGCAACAGGTATTGACGAAATGCCAGTACGTCCATAAACAGTAAGGCATTGGTCAGGATATGCGAAAAGTTTTTACTGATGATGTTATCGTTGGTACGTACCCGCTCACTGATCATTTTCTCCAGTTCGTTGCTCGGCATGGAACTGGGCAGCATCTTTTTGAGCAGGTTAAATCCTTCCGGATTCATCTGGTTGTAAAAACCAATGGCTTTTAGAATAAAAGTCTTGGGATCGGAATCGTGGGTAATCAGACCAAAAACACCATAAAGACTGTTTAATAGCGCAACTTTGGTAAGTTCCTCTGATGTCCAGCCTTTGGTTTCAATAGGTTTGTCGGTCACAAAATTGACCACATGACCGTAAATAAATCCGGTTTTACGAACGCTGTTATAGAATTCTTTGGGGTATACCACAACAGGTAACGGCAAAGGATCTTGCTTAATAAAAAACTTATCTATCCAACCGTTAATTGAAGGGTTAATCATCGTCTAAAATTATTCCACAAAGCTACTTTTTTTATTTGTCGGATAACAAAGATGTCAATAAGTTTTTAAAAATAGTATCCGGAAGCATTCTCAAATTTCCGAAATGCTTCCGGATTATTTTTTTAGCGGATAATTGCCGTACAGGCTACACGTCCGCCGGCATTACCGGTTGGTTGTGTTACGAAATCATCCGCTCCCTGGTGAACGATGATTGCTTTTCCAAGTACGTCTTTGGTCGCATTTCCACATCCGATACACCATTCGTCTGTTGTGAGCGTGATTTTTCCATTTCCTTTCGCATCGGCAGTAAAATTACCGATATCACCTTTATGGTATTCGCCCTGGCCCCATTTTCCATGTTTTTTAAACGTCGGATTCCAGTGTCCGCCGGCAGAAGTGGCATCGGCAGAAGAACAATCCGCTTTTTCATGGATATGGATGGCATGTACGCCTGGCGTTAGTCCCGAAATAGCGGCTGTAAAAGTTACTTTGCCGTCTTTTTCAGAAAAGGTTACTGTTCCTTCGGTTTTGGTGTTGCTTTTCGGTTCTAAAGCAATTTTTAGCTCGTTTATTTTCGATTCGGTTTTGGTTACGCACCCGGATAGGAGTAAGCCCAATCCCATAGTGACCAATATTATTTTTTTCATGGCTTATGTTTTTATCAAAGTTAGGAATTTTTAAACCCCGATCGTAGTTAATTTTATAAAAAAAAACCGCCAAACATTGCTGTTAAGCGGTCTTTTTTAAACAAACTAAACCAAAAATAGTTATTGCCTATTAATAACAGTAATGATTTTCTTTTATCAATTTGTCGGCAATAATTTCTCGTAGTGCCACTACATTTGGCACATTCGTATATTTTGTAAAGCGGCGTAGTCCCATTAGCATCATACGTTGTTCGTCACCTTCGGCAAAAGAAGCAATTCCTTCTTTTCCTTTTAGGGTAACGATATCTGTCGCATGATACAAGTATAACTGCGCCATCGCAATTTGTTCTTTTACATTTTCGGCACCGTTGGCTTTGGCTGTTTTTTCAGTACGTAAGATGGCACTTTCCGCAACATAAATTTCAATCAGCATATCAGCAGCAGCCATTAACAACTGTTGGTGCTTGTCCAGATCCGGTCCGTATTTTTGTACGGCACTTCCGGCTACCATCAGGAAGGCTTTTTTCAATTTGCCAATCAGTTCTTTTTCTTCTGCGAATAATTCGGAATAATCCGGAGTATCGAAAGAAGGAATACCCATGAGTTCTTCGGCCACTTTCATAGCAGGTCCTAACAGATCCACATGACCTTTCATGGCTTTTTTGATTAGCATTCCTACGGATAACATACGGTTGATCTCGTTTGTTCCTTCGTAAATACGGGCAATACGGGCATCACGCCATGCACTTTCCATAGGCGTATCTTCTGAGAATCCCATACCTCCAAAGATTTGGATTCCTTCGTCGGAACAGTTTTGGATATCTTCCGATACGGCTACTTTCAGGATCGAACATTCGATCGCGAATTCCTCCACACCTTTTAATTCGGCTTCCTGATGTGAAACGCCATCGGCGATACGGGCGTTGATTCGATCTTCGATGCTTTTGGCAGCACGATACGAAGCACTTTCTCCGGCATAACACGAAGCAGCCATTTCGGCTAATTTGGAACGGATCGCTCCAAAGTTGGCAATTGGTGTATTAAACTGAATTCTTTCGTTGGCATATTTTACGGCTCCGGAAATCGTTCTGCGTTGTGCATCCAAACACGCGGCTGCCAATTTGATACGCCCTACGTTTAATGCGTTCATAGCGATTTTAAATCCTTCGCCACGTCCGGCCAGCATATTTTCTACCGGTACTACGGTATCGTTAAAGAATACCTGACGGGTAGAGGAGGAGCGGATTCCCAGTTTGTGTTCTTCTTCTCCAAGAGTGATTCCGTTATTCGGTACGTTTTCGACAATAAATCCGGTGATGTTTTTATCATCTTCAATTCGGGCGAATACGATAAAAACGCTACAGAAACCGGCATTGGAAATCCACATTTTTTGTCCGGTGATTTTATAGCTTTTTCCATCTTCCGATAAAACGGCTTTGGTTTTTCCGGAATTAGCATCCGATCCGGCTCCCGGTTCTGTCAAACAGTAGGCGCCAAACCATTCACCTGTGGCTAGTTTTGGGACATATTTTTTCTTTTGTTCTTCTGTTCCGTAAAGGGTAATAGGCATGGTTCCGATTCCGGTATGTGCTCCAAATGCGGTAGAGAACGATCCGGTAGCACCGGAAATATAATCACATACCAACATGGTCGATACGAATCCCATTTCCAATCCGCCATAAGCTTCCGGAACGGCAACTCCTAAAAGACCCAACTCACCGGCTTTACGCATGCATTCTTCGGTAAAAGCATAGTCTTTCTTCTCAAAACGGTCTTTGTTTGGCCATAATTCTTTATCGACAAACTCTTTAACCGAGTCACGCATCATTAACTGCTCTTCTGAGAAATCCTCAGGGGTGAAGATGTCTTCACATTTTGTTTCTTTTACAAGGAATTGACCTCCTCTGGTGATGTTTTCCATTTTTATAGTTTTTTAGATAGAAGATAAAAGAGAAAAGAAGAAAGATTAACGATCTAGCTTACTTATAAATCCTGATATCATCTTTTGAAATTCGATAATTTTATTTTCAATTGTTATTACTGTTTCCTCTTTTATGTACCCATTTTGGAAGGCAATCAAGAGTTGTGTTTGTAATTCATATGAAGATCCTAAACTTATATTTAGAAAATATTGAAACTGTTTATTACTTCTACTGGAACCTTCTGCAATATTGGAAGGCATGGAAATGGAGCATCGATTCATTTGACTTACAAGACCGTATACTTCAGTTTTTGGAAAAGTTTGGCATACTCTATGAGTGTCAGCTGCGATTTCCATAGCTAAAATCCAAATTTTCATATTCTTGAAGTTGTGTCTCATTAACTCTTTCTTTCATCGTCAGTACTCTTCCTTCTTTTTTCTTTTCTCTAGTATCTTTTCAAATTACAATAATTCATAAATCCCCGCTGCGCCTTGTCCGGTTCCGACACACATCGTGACCATTCCGTATTTGTTGCCGCGGCGTTTCATTTCGTCGAATAACTGAACGGATAACTTCGCTCCGGTACATCCCAGAGGGTGACCTAAGGCAATGGCGCCTCCGTTGACGTTGATGATCTCCGGATTCAGATCCAACTCGCGGATTACGGCTAAACTCTGCGCCGCAAAAGCTTCGTTTAACTCGATCAATTCGATATCGGATTGTTTTAGTCCGGCTTGTTTTAAAGCTTTCGGAATGGCTTTTACCGGTCCGATTCCCATGATTCTTGGTTCTACTCCGGCCGCAGCATAGTTTACCAGTCGTGCAATTGGCTCCAGATTTAATTCTTTTACCATTTCTTCCGACATTACCAGTACGAAGGCAGCACCATCACTCATTTGTGAGGAGTTACCCGCCGTCACACTTCCGTCGGCGGCAAAAACCGGTCGTAGTTTTCCTAAGGCTTCTTTGGACGTATCGGCTCTTGGTCCTTCGTCTTTATTCACCACATAGGATTTGCTTGCTTTTTTACCTTTTTCATCGATATACACCTGTTCAACAGTGATCGGAACGATTTGTTTGTCAAATTTTCCTTCCGCCTGCGCTTTTAATGCTTTTTGATGCGACTGGTACGAAAATTCATCCTGATCCTCACGGGAAACATTAAATTGTTTGGCTACGGCTTCGGCAGTCAATCCCATTCCCCAGTAATAATCTTCGTGTCCGGCTGCAGCGGCTTTATAATCCGGGGTTGGTTTGTAACCACCCATTGGAATATAACTCATACTTTCGGCACCACCGGCAATAATACAGTCGGCCATACCAGCCTGAATTTTGGCGGTCGCCATTCCGATGGTTTCAATTCCCGACGCACAGTAACGGTTTACGGTTACGCCTGGTACATCTTCAATTTTTAATCCCATAAGGGAAATCAGTCGCCCTACGTTTAATCCCTGTTCGGCTTCCGGCATGGCATTTCCTACCATTACGTCGTCGATACGGGTTTTGTCGAAGTTTGGCAACTCGTTCATCATATACTCGATGGTTTCGGCGGCCAGTTCGTCGGGTCTTTTAAAACGGAACACTCCTTTTGGTGCTTTACCAACGGCTGTCCGGTATGCTTTTACTATATAGGCTGTTTTCATAGTCTTGTTTTGAATGATGGATGTTAAGTGCTACTCAAATCCATATAGATTAATTACGAAGCGGTTTTCCTTTGGTTAACATAAACTGAATACGCTCCAGTGTTTTTCTTTCGGTACAAAGCGATAGAAAAGCCTCGCGCTCTAAATCCAATAGATATTGTTCGTTTACCAATGTTGGTTCGGATAGGTCACCTCCGGCCATTACATAAGCCAGTTTGTTGGCAATTTTCTTATCGTGTTCGGAAATGTAATTTCCGGCTTCCATACTGTCGGTTCCCACTAAAAACATTCCCAGTGCCTGTTTTCCAAGTACTTTAATGTCTTTGCGTTTTACCGGTTGCGTATAACCGGCTTCGGCCATTAACAGGGCATGTTTTTTAGCCTCGGCAATCTGACGGTCTTTGTTAACCACCACGACGTCTTTTCCTTTTTGAAGGATACCTAAATCGTAGGCTTCATAAGCTGATGTTGCTACTTTTGCCATACCGATGGTTAGGAAATATTCCTGTAAAACGTTTAATTCAACGTCATTTTTGTGGAAAGTGTCGGCAGCGCGTAAAGCCATTTCTTTCGATCCGCCTCCGCCTGGAATTACCCCAACACCAAACTCTACCAGTCCGATATAGGTTTCGGCTGCGGCAACCACTTTGTCGGCATGCATACTCATTTCACATCCGCCACCTAAAGTCATTCCGTGTGGTGCGGCAATTACCGGTATTCCGGAATAGCGTACGCGCATCATGGTATCCTGGAAGGCTTTGATCGCCATATTTAATTCGTCGTATTCCTGTTCTACGGCCATCATAAAGATCATCGCTAGGTTAGCACCAACAGAGAAGTTGGTTGCCTGGTTACCAATTACCAGACCGTTATACTCTTTTTCGGCCAGGTCGATGGCTTTGTTGATTCCCTGAATTACACCACCACCAATGGAGTTCATTTTAGACTGGAATTCGATGTTGATAATTCCATCGCCCAGGTCTTGAATCACAGATTCGCTGTTACTCCATATTTTTTTGCTTTCGCGGATGTTGTTCAGGATGATAAAAGCATCTTGTCCCGGTACTTTTACCTGAGATTTGGATGCGATATTGTAGTAATGCGTGATACCCTCTTTAACGGTGTAGAAACTATCGTTTCCGGAAGCCAGCATTTCGGTTACCCAGGCTGCCGGAGCCAGTCCTTCAGCTTGCATTAGTTCAATACCTTTGGCCACACCGATAGCGTCCCAGATTTCAAACGGACCGTTTTCCCATCCGAATCCGGCTTTCATCGCATCGTCAATTTTATAAAGATCATCCGAAATTTCAGGGATTCTATTGGAAACATAAGCAAACATTGCCGTAAAGTTTTTGCGGTAAAATTCACCGGCTTTGTCTTTTCCTTTTACAAGGACTTTAAAGCGGTCGATCGGTTTGTCGATCGTTTTGGTTAATTCCAATGTTGCAAACGAAGCCTTTTTGGCTGCGCGGTATTCCAGTGTATCTAAATCTAAGGATAAAATGTCTTTGTCTACTTTTTTATAGAAACCTTGTCCGGTTTTGCTTCCCAACCAGTTGTTGGTCATCATGGTGTTGATAAAATCCGGAAGTTTGAACAGGTCGTGTGCTTCGTCCTGCGGACAGTTTTCGTATAAACCATTGGCTACGTGTACCAGAGTATCCAAACCTACGACGTCTACCGTACGGAAAGTCGCCGATTTAGGACGACCAATCACCGGTCCGGTTAGTTTGTCTACTTCTTCGATTGTTAGTCCCATGTCTTTTACCAGATGGAAAAGGCTCATGATTCCGAAGATTCCGATACGGTTACCGATAAATGCAGGAGTGTCTTTGGCGACTACCGAGGTTTTACCCAGGAATTTTTCACCATAATTGTTTAAGAAATCCAGTACTTCCGGGGCTGTTTTTGGTCCCGGGATGATTTCGAATAATTTTAAGTAACGGGCCGGGTTAAAGAAGTGGGTTCCGCAGAAGTGTTTTTGAAAATCCTCACTGCGTCCCTCGCTCATAAATTTGATCGGAATTCCGGATGTATTGGAAGTGATAAGGGTTCCCGGTTTGCGGAATTGCTCGATTTGTTCGAATACTTTTTGTTTGATATCCAAACGTTCTACTACAACCTCTATGATCCAGTCGACGTCTTTAATTTTGGCTAAATCGTCTTCCGTATTACCGGTAGTAATTCGGCTGGCGAACTTTTGATCATAAATAGGAGCCGGTTTCGATTTTAAAGCGTTCGCAAGATGTTCGTTAACCACCCGGTTTCGAACCACTTTATTTTCTAATGTCAATCCTTTTTTTTGTTCAGCATCGGTTAATTCTCTCGGAACAATATCCAGAAGTAATACTTCCACACCGATATTGGCAAAATGGCAGGCAATACCCGATCCCATAATTCCCGAACCAATAACCGCAACTTTTTTGATTAGTCGTTTCATTTGTAATTACTGTTTTCTTTGTTTGGATGATTCCGAACGATTTTATCACCCGGAATCAATTAGTACTATAATTATTTAGAATCCTCTTCCGAATTGAAAATGGTTTTATCCAAAATCAATTCGTTGATGATCTCGGCAACTTCCATGAAATGGTTGAGCTTTTCTTCGCTGATGTTTTGTTTTACGGTCTCATTGAATTTTAAAACGGTGGCTTTGGAAAGCTCGCGTTTTTCTTTTCCGAGTTTGGTCAGGTAGATTAGAACACCGCGACCGTCGACCGGATTTTTTTTACGGATTATCAATCCTTTTTCTTCCATCGATTTTAAGGTTCGCGTTAAGCTCGTCGCTTCCATTCCCATTTTGGGACCTAAAGCGGTCGATGGCGTTCCGTTTTCCCGATCGATGCTCAATAATGCAAATCCTGTGGCCATCGTAGCGCCGTATTTGGTCGCTTCTTCGTTGTACATTCGTGCAACAGCCTGCCAGGTTGCGCGTAAAACATAATCAATTGTTTTATCTTTCATTTTTCTTCAGTGATTTCAAATATACAAAAAAATACTATGCATGCATAATACTATTGAATTAATTTTAAGTTAAATAAAAAAAAACTCCTCGGGTATGAGGAGTATCTTTATTTTTTTAAGAGTTCTGGTAGATTTTATCGTAGAGATTCTGGTATTTCTCTTTGATGATCTTTCTTTTTAGTTTTAGTGTCGGTGTAAGCTCACCTCCATCAATAGACCAGACATTTGCGGTGAGTTCAAATTTTTTGATTTGTTCCCAATGACCAAATTTTTTATTGATATGATCCACTTCTTCTTTGATTCGATCGATAACCTGTTCGTTGGCTACAATCTCTTCGTTAGTGGTTCCTATAGCAAGGTGTTTTCGACTTGCCCATTCTTTTAGGAAGTCAAAACTTGGCTGAATAAACGCCGCCGGCATTTTTTCGCCATCACCAATTACCATGATCTGCTCGATAAAACGGGATTGCTTCATGGTATTTTCGATAATCTGTGGCGCGATATATTTTCCGCCGGATGTTTTGAACATCTCTTTTTTCCGGTCGGTTATTTTAAGGAAACCTTCGCTGTCGATCTCTCCGATGTCGCCAGTGTGGAAATAGCCATCCTGTAGCGCTTCTGCGGTTTTTTCGTCATCCTTATAATAGCCCATCATAATGCTTGGGCCTTTGCATAAGATTTCTCCGTCTTCGGCGATCTTTACTTCCAGGTTGTCCAATACTTTTCCAACGGTACCAATTTTGAATCCGCGGTTACGTTGATCATTTACTGCAATTACCGGCGATGTTTCGGTTAATCCGTAGCCTTCCATAATCGGAATTCCGGCTGCGGCAAAAACACGGGTTAGTCGCGGTTGTAAAGCAGCACTACCGGAAACCATCAGTTCCAATTGTCCGCCTAAACCTTCCTGCCATTTGCTAAAGATCAGTTTGCGGGCAATGGATAATTTCTTTTCGTACCACCAACCATTTTCGCCATACGGCTTATAGTGTAGTCCCAAATCGATCGCCCAGAAAAACAGTTTTTTCTTGATACCGCTTAAATCGGCTCCTTTGGCGTAGATTTTATCGTATACTTTTTCCAGTAAACGCGGAACGGCTGTCATTACATGTGGTTTTACCTCTTTTAGGTTGTCGCTCATCTTGTCGATGCTTTCGGCAAAATAGATCGAAATACCATAATATTGGTATAGGTATAAAATCATTCTTTCGAAAATATGACAAACGGGTAAGAAGCTTAATCCGCGGGTATTTCCGGCTCGTAAGGGTACGCGTACCGAGCTGGCCAATACGTTTGAAACGATATTTTGGTGGCTTAGCATAACACCTTTTGGTCTTCCTGTTGTTCCGGAAGTGTAGATTAAAGTCGCTAAATCGGTGGTAACAATACTGTTTTTTCGGTCTTCAACTTCCTGTTGGTTGCTTTCATCTTTTCCTAATTCCAAAACTTCGGTCCAGTTTTTACAACCGTCTATTACATTATAGGAGTAGATTTCTTTTAAGGAAGGTACATTGTGACGAATCGCATTTATCTTATTAAAAACCTCGATATCGGAAATAAAGCAGTATTGGGCTTCGGAATGACCTAATATATATTGGTAATCTTCTTCGGAAATGGTTGGATAGACCGGAACAGTTTGTGCACCGGTTTGTAAAACTCCAATATCGGTAATGTTCCATTCCGTTCTGTTATTGGACGAGATAATTGCAATTTTATCGTTTTTCTGGATTCCCATTCGCAATAGCGCTCTGGAAAGTGCATTGGCCTTATCCAGATATTCTTTGGTAGAAGTCTTAATCCATTCTCCATTATATTTGGTTACCAAGGCATCCGGCAGGTTGTATTTTTCCAGTTGATAGTATGGAAAATCAAATAAACGTGTAACGTCAGTCATGTTTTGCGCATTTAGTTACTGCAAATTATAAAAAAAACTCAAATCAAAAAATTTAAAATTCATAATTGTGGAAGCGGTATCGGTATTTTTGTAATTTTGATTCTTTTATAATTTTGATTTTGTAACTTTTATATGAATTCCAATTATCGTATCCAGGAATATAAGGCTTTATTCTACCGACTGTTTTTAGCGTATCTATTCTATTTTGTCGCCCGCGTATTGTTCTTTGTTTATAATTACAAAATGCTGAAGGTGGATTCGGTTTCCGATTTTCTGGCTTTGGCGTATCACGGAATGGTTTTCGACACGGCGGCAATTTTGTATCTCAACGCTTTGTTTGTGGTTTGTTCGATTCTTCCGTTGTGGATTACAACCAAAAAAGGATATCAAAAGTTTTTGTTCTATCTGTATTTTGTTTGTAACCTGATCGGGTTTGCGACCAATTTCATCGATTTTATCTATTATCGTTTTACCTATGCCCGTACGACTATTGCCATTATGGATATCGTGAAAAACGAATCGAATAAAGGAAATATGTTTTCACGCTTTATTGTGAGCTACTGGCATGTATATGCGTTATTCTTCCTGTGTGCGATTCTTTGGGTTTATCTGTATAAAAAAGTAAAAGTAAAAGAGGTGCAACACGAAAATAAAATGAAATACTTCGTGTCGTCGATTTTAGGATTGGTTACCATTGCGGTTCTGGCTGTGGGTGGAATCCGTGGTGACTTTAAAAAGAGTACACGTCCGATTAATATTGTGGATGCCAATCGTTATGTGACGAAACCGGAACACGCCGATATTGTGCTAAATACGCCTTTTGCGATTATTCGTACGATGGGGACCACCAGCTTTAAAAAGGTGGATTTGGTATCGCCTGAAGTAGTGCATCGCGAATTGGAACCGATTAAACAGTATCGAAATAATCCGAAAACCAAACCAAATATTGTCATCTTTATAACCGAAAGTTATGGAAGAGAATATATCGGTGCCTTTAATAAGGATACTAAAATTCCGGGTTATGTAAGTTATACGCCGTTTATCGATTCATTGGCGCAGCACAGTCTTATTTTTTCGAATGCTTTTGCAAACGGAAGTAAGTCGATTCACGGAATGTCTTCGGTTTTGGCCGGGATTCCTTCTTTTCAGGATGCTTTTACCTCATCGCCTTATCCGAAACAAAAAATCCAATCGCTGGTGTCGACTTTAAAAGAGGAGGGATACGATACCTCGTTTTTCCACGGTGCGCCAAACGGTTCGATGGGATTCCTTGGATTTGGAAATATATTAGGTTTTGATCACTATTATGGTAAAACGGAATATAACAACGATGCCGATTTCGACGGTTCCTGGGGAATATGGGATGAGCCGTTTTTCCAATATATGAAGCAGACGTTTGATGCGAAAAAGCAACCGTTTATGGGAACTATTTTTACCGTATCGTCGCACGAGCCGTTTGTGGTTCCTGAAAAATTTAAAGGGAAGTTTCCAATGGGTACGGTGCCGATGCATCAGGTTGTAGGTTATACGGATTATGCGTTTAAAAAATTCTTTGAAGCGGCCAAAAAAGAACCGTGGTTCCAGAATACGATTTTTGTAATCACAGCCGATCATTGTAATCAGGTGGCCTATGATGAATATGCTAAAGTGATCAACCGTTCGGCGGTACCGATTCTGATTTACAAACCGGATGGTAGTCTGAAAGGAGAGAATAAGGAGTTGGCACAGCAAATCGATATTTATCCGACTTTATTGGATATGATCGGATATGATAAGCCATTCCGTAGCTGGGGAAGAAGTCTGGTAGGTGAAAAAACGATTAAACCTTTTGTGATTAATTATAATGGAACGCAGTATCAGTTTCAGCGCGGTAATTATATTTGTTTGTTCGATGGAAAAAAAGCAACCGGGTTTTATGCGATTGCCGATAAAGCATTGGAGAAAAATCTGATCGCCAACCGAAATAAGGAAATGGATGATCTGGAAGTGGCTTGTAAAGCCTTTGTACAGGATTATTACGCTCGTATTATCGATAAGAAGTTAGTGGCTGAATAAGGGCTTAAAATGAATAAAAAAGGAACTCCGGCGGTGGCTGGAGTTTTTTTGTGAAAAACACTTGTTATCGGAAAATTACTACTATTGTAGTAGAAGTCGTATATTGTCAAAAAAATACAGGATGAGTACAATTAAAAAAGTCGAACGGGTAGAGGAGTTGATTTCAAAGCTTTTGGCAAAATACGCTGCCGAAGGTTCCAACGTAACCCAGACTCCTTCGCTTTTTGTTCAGGAAGCGCTGCACTTAAAAAAAATAGCTCCTTTTTTGGATATCGACAGTTATATTTACTTTCTGAGCGAGATGAGTGTTTTGATTCTTGACTTAAGTGATGGATCGTATGCTACTTTTTATGGTTTGGATGATTGGGAAGATGGATTAAATATTTTTGATTATCCAATTCCGGAAAAAAATGGGTTTCATCTTGTTTTGGATATTTGTGATGCCGATGGAGCGATTACATATTTTTCGTATAATTCAGAAAATAATAATGAGGATATTCTTTGGATCTCTACAAATGTGGAAGATGGTCCTTATACCAGGTCAGATTTGAGTTTTACAGATGTATTGCAGTCAATCTATGATAACAATTTGAATGTTGTATAACTGAGATGAAAGTATCTTTAGTCAACCGAAATAAGGAAATGGATGATCTGGAAGTGGCTTGTAAGGCCTTTGTATAGGATTATTACGCTCGTATTATCGATAAGAAATTATACGCCGAATAATTTAGTGTTATAAGGAGATTTCCGGAATATGTAGTGCGATGTAATTTAATTTATGTTTAATTATGAAAAAAAAATTTACTCTATTATTACTTCTTGTTACTATTGTAATAAACGCACAATGCTGGAAAACAATTGCCAATGGATACCATCATAGTATCGGTATTAAATCCGATGGGACCTTATGGACCTGGGGAAATAATGCTTCCGGTCAATTGGGCGATGGTACGTTGGTAGATAAAAGGATACCGGTTCAACTTGGTGTCGATGCCGATTGGGAAACCGTTTGCGCAGCAGGATTAGGAAGTTTTGCTGTTAAAACCAATGGAACACTATGGGCATGGGGGTATAATGTGAATGGAACATTAGGTACCGGAACGACAAATTCCGTTTTGACTCCGATGCAGGTTGGTACTGATACTAATTGGAAAACAATCACCGGTTCTTATTATGTAACTTTTGGGATAAAAACAGATGGGACATTATGGGGATGGGGTATAAATTCGTATGGGCAGTTGGGTAATGGAACAACGACTCCTAGTCTGGTTCCGGTTCAGATTGGACTTGATACGGATTGGAAATCCATTGCGGGAAATACGGATGTGACTTTTGGGTTAAAAAATGACGGTAAACTATATGGATGGGGTAAGCCGGATTATGGTCAGTTTAATTCCGGAAGTATTCCGAATGTTAGTTTAGTTCCTATCCGGATTGGGGTGGATTCCGATTGGAATTCAATAGCAGCGGGTGAATTCCATATTATGGCCTTAAAAAATACAGGTACGCTATGGGGATGGGGAAGTAATTTTTATGGTCAGGTAGGAGCTTATCCTTTTCAGGCACAATTTTCTTCTCCTGTAAAAATAACAGATGCATCAAATTGGGTATCGGTATTTGCCGGATTTACGGACTCTTTTGCAATCAAATCCGATGGAACATTATGGGCCTGGGGAAGAAACCAATTTGGAGAATTAGGAGGTGGCGTAAATTATACAATTCATTTTCCTATGCTTATCGGAACAGATACGGATTGGCAGTTTATAACAAACGGTTTCAGACATACATTAGGATTAAAAGCAAATGGCGATTTATGGGCGATAGGAACGAATACATTCGGGATGTTTGGAAATGGAACACTAAATAACAGTTTTGCTCCAATAGCGGTAGACTGTAATCCTGTGTTGAGCACTCCTGAGGTTTTGGCTAAAGACGATCTGAAGATGTATCCGAATCCGGTTAAAGGGTATTTTAAATTGGAATCCGATACAACTCTTGATGTTCTTTCGGTGGCCGTTTATAATAGTTTAGGACAATTGGTGAAAACAGATCAAAGCTCCGGTAATCATCAGACTTTTGATGTATCCGAATTAAATACCGGAATCTATTTTCTTAAAATAAAAACAAGCTTGGGTATGATCAATCGTACCTTTGTTAAAGAATAATTTTACAGATTATTATTGGTCTGACAGCTTGTATAAAGACAGTATATCTTAAAAATAACACTCCGGTAAAAGCCGGAGTTTTTTTATGCTAAATAATAACCGACAGTTCATAAACAGGCTTATTTTGTTTAATGTCTATGTTTTGTAATGATTTTTTAGCCTTGGATTTTTGTGATATAAATAATGCTCCCTTCAAAAGTTTATGGCTATAAGGATTCCGTAGCTGATTACTATTGTATAATTTTGTAATGCAAGAAGTAATTAGCTTCTTACTGTTGTGTTATGAGTAATATATTTTCTGAGAACCGGCAAATAGGAGTAGTGGCGGATTTCTATGAGCTTGCACATACTGATTTTAAAGGAGAGACGAATGCGTTATGCTGGTACAGAAATTTGGATGGCGATTTTAACGAAATCGTAGCCTGCTTATCTTTAAAAGAAAATATAACTGAAGTTTCTCCTGAAGATCTAATCGCGCTCCAACTATCGGAAAAGGGAAGTAGAGCCAGGGAAATAATTTTAAACGATTTACAATTATTAACCGATTTTGGCGCTTCGCCTTCTCTTAATTTACTCAAGTGTTATGAGCGTGATGAGGAGTTTGATTTTATAGCGACGGATGTCTATTCGTTTCATGTAGATCGTTCACCCATTGCAACAGATACTTTTCTATGTACGTATCACGGAGCAGCAAGTGATATTGTTCCGAATACGCAAGCCACGCAAAAAATTCTGATTCCGGAAATCCGAACAAAGCTAAGTGAGCTTTATGATGGAGCGCCGGAAGGGTTTGAGGACTTTTTAAAGGAGAATTATTTTGATTTGCATTATCAGTTACACGCGAATGCAGAACCTGTTAATTTAGGGATTGGACATCTTTGGCGATTGGCTGTTGATCATCCAAAACAACAAGTGCTACCTTGTATTCATAGAGCGCCAATAGAAAACGAAGGGGAATACCGGTTGTTGTTGATTTGCTAAGGAAATTCAAGGTTGCGTTTCTTTTTTTATTGGAGCTAAAAACGGACACAGCTTAAAATAATTAGAGCGGAAGAGGGCTTTCCGTTTTTTTTATGCAAAGTTGTAACTGATATAAAATAAAAAAACCTGAACGTTAGTTCAGGTTTTGTGGGGAGAGCAGGATTCGAACCTGCGAAGACTTAGTCAGCAGATTTACAGTCTGCCCTCGTTGGCCGCTTGAGTATCTCCCCATTGGCTAACCAAGTGTTTCCTTGATTAATTCGAGTGCAAATATAGGACTGTTTTTTTAGTATGCAAACTTATTTCTAATATAATTTCTGACTTTTTTTTAAGCCGTTGTTGTTGAGGTGAATAAAAAAATCCCCGTAAGGGGATTTTTGTGTCAGGGCTTTATTTTGCTGCTAAAAGCTCCAATATTTTTGCTTTTAATTCGGCACCTCTAAGGTCTTTTGCTACAATTTTTCCGGAAGCATCCAGAATAAAGGTTTGCGGAATCGATTTTACATTATATTTTTCTGCAATCGGATCCTGCCAGAATTTTAAATTGGAAACTTGTGTCCAGGTTAATTTGTCTTTTGCAATCGCTTCTTTCCATTTGTCGGCTTCTTTGTCTAACGAAACACCGATGATGTTTAAACCTTGTGGGTGTAATTCGTTATATAAAGCTACTACAGCTGGGTTTTCCGCACGACATGGACCACACCAGGAAGCCCAGAAATCGATGATTGTTACTTTTCCTAAGGACTCTTTTAACGATACGGTTTTTCCTTCCGGGTTTGGAGCCGAGAAATCAGGTGCCGCTTTACCAACCTGTACCGCAGTTTGTTTGTCTAAAAAGTCTTTAATGGTTTTTCCGTGCTTGTTGTCTTTGGCTTCGGGTGTAAGTAATTTATAATACTTTTCGATTTTGTCAACTGGTAATGACTGATATATCGTAAAGTTTTCCAATAACATAACCGATAAGAACGATTCCGGGTGTTGTTGGATGAAGTCTTCCGATTTTTTGTTTAATGCATCCTGGAATACCATGTATTCTTTTCTCAGACTGTTCACAGTAACCGTATCCTGAGATTGCTGTGCCATTGCCATCTTTTGATTGTTGGCAATTTGGAAGGCCTGCATTTTTTTGAAAATCGGTTTTGATTCGTCGTTATATTTTTGGAACTGATCATTAGTAACGGTTCCGGTAACGCGCGAATTACGGATAGAATCTTTTACAAAATCTACTTTAATTGTCCCGTTTTCCAATATAAATGGTATCATGTCACCGATGTCCTGGATTCTTAGGAAACAAAATTCCGGTTTATCGGCGATTCCTTTAAATTCGAATTTTCCGTCTTTAATTTTTACGGTGTCTTTTGAGATGGGACCTAATTCGCTTTGCGTCGCAATAATAACCATTTTGTCATTATCCACTCCTTTTGCTTCTCCGGAAATGGTAAAACCATCGTCTTTTTTACAAGAAGCAAATACGGCAGCAACAGACAGTACTAAAAAAAGTTTCTTCATTGTTATTTTTAATTTGTTATGCTACAAATGTATTTAAAAACTGATTAAAAGTAGTCGTTAAATAGATTATTTTTAACAGTTGGATATACAAAGCCCCAAAATCATATTCCTCGGATTTTGGGGCTTTTGTATTTAGTTTTGTGTGGAAGGACAGACAAATTTGGTCAGTGCTACAGGAGTATTCCGAATTCCGGACATTCCTTTTTCAACATTGATAATGTTGTGATAGCCTCTGGCTTTTAAAATGGAAGCCATAATCACCGAACGATATCCACCGGCACAATGCAGGTAAAAATCACTTTCTGTAGGTACTTCCGCCAATTGATTGTTTACAAAATCCAATGGAATGTTAATCGCTCCTTCTACATGTTCGGCACTGAATTCTCCCGGTTTTCGGGCATCAACAACTGTGCGTTTGGTGGTGTCTTTATCGGTTGCAAATTGCTCCGGTGTGATCGAAACAATGCTGTCGGTTTCAAATCCAGCTGCTTTCCAGGCTTCAAGTCCGCCTTGTAAGTAGCCATGACAATTGTCAAATCCTACACGCGACAGTCGGGTGATGGCTTCTTTTTCTTTTCCTTCTGTTACAATTAATAAGATCGGTTGTTGCACATCCATAATTAAGGCGCCTACCCATGGTGCAAAATTTCCCTGAAGGCCAATAAAAATAGATCCCGGAATATGGTCTTTTACAAATTCGCTTTCATGACGTACGTCCAATAGTAAAGCTTCCAACTGACCAGCCGTGGCTTTGAATGCTTCCGGGCTAAGTGCGGTATCGGCTTTGGCCATTACCGTTTCGAGGCTGTCATAACCCTGAATGTTCATCAATACATTCTGTGGGAAATAGGCCGGAGGCGCTCCCAAACCATCCAAAAGTTCCGAAATGAATTCGTCTTTGGTCATATCGGCGCGTAACGCATAGTTCACTTTTTTTTGATTCCCCAGCGTATCGGTTGTTTCTTTGCTCATATTTTTACCACACGCACTTCCGGCTCCGTGATTCGGATATACAATCAAATGATCCGGTAATGGCATGATTTTGTTGCGTAACGAATCGTATAACATCGAGGCTAGTTTTTCCTGCGTTAAATCGGATACCAGTTTCTGAGCCAGATCCGGACGTCCCACATCACCAATAAATAGTGTGTCACCGGTTATAATCCCATGCATTTCATGGTTTTCATCCAATAATAGATAACAGGTGCTTTCCAGCGTATGTCCAGGCGTATGAATGGCCTTTACCGTATAGTTCCCGATTTTAAATTCCTGACCGTCTGTAGCGATGGTCGCTTCAAAACTAGGTTGTGCGGTTGGACCATATACAATTGCGGCTCCCGTTTTTTGTGCCAGATCCAAATGTCCGGAAACAAAATCGGCATGGAAATGGGTTTCAAAAATATATTTGATCGTTGCGTTATCTTTGGTGGCTTTATCGATATAAGGCTGTACTTCGCGAAGCGGATCAAAAATGGCTGCTTCGCCATTGCTCTCCAAATAATAGGCGGCGTGAGCAATACATCCGGTATAAATTTGTTCTATTTTCATAATTGCATTTTTTTATTTTGTGTAAAGATAAGAGGTTGCTTTTTTTCGAAAAGTGACTTTTGTCACAAATGAAAACTTTCCTTAAGCAGAATATAAACTGCCATTAGAAGGACAAACCAGCCAAAACCTTTTTTTAATTGTATTTCGTTAATAAACCGGTTCAGGTAAATCCCTGCAAAGATACCGAAAACCGATACCAAAGAAAAAGTTAAAAGAAACGTCCAGTCGGCATTTAGTTTTTCCAGATCTCCTGTAAAACCAATTAAGGAGTTTATCGCGATGATCAATAAAGAAGTACCAACGGCTTTTTTCATCGGAAGTTTAGCGAAGAAAACCAACGACGGAATAATCAGGAAACCACCGCCGGCACCGATCAATCCGATAACCACTCCAATCAAAAAAATCTGCGGAATCAGGAGGAGGAAATTATTTTTTGAGGTGCTCGTTTCGGTTTCATTGCCGTTTGCTTTTTTTCGAAGCATTGCCAATGCCGCCAGAAACATAATAATCGCAAAGAAACCCATTAAAAAGGTATCTTTCGACAATGTGATAAAATCTGTTTGTAGGATCGTTTCGGGTAGCGCCGGAACTAAAAAACGACGGGTAAGGAAGACGGCAATAAACGACGGAATTGCAAATAAGAAAGCGGTTTTCACAGCAACCATTCCTTTAAAATAGTTGCGAATGGCTCCAAAGCCGGAAGTTGTTCCTACAATAAACAGGGAATAGGCTGTAGCCGTAACCGGCGGAATTCCCAAAAGATAAACCAGTACCGGAACTGTTAGAATGGAGCCGCCGCCACCGGTTAGTCCTAAAATTAATCCGATGCAAAGCGCACCGATATATCCGAAAAACGATTCCATTTTAAAAAACAAGAATTTCGATTTTGTTACGGTGTAATTTGATTTTTTGCTCGTCCTGTAAGTGCTTTAGTAAGCGAGATATTACGACCCGTGAGGTGTGCATTTCGGAAGCGATTTCCTGATGCGTTGTACTGATTTCGGTGGTACCCAGTACTTTTGCTTTGTCGGTGATAAATTTATACAGGCGTTCGTCCAGATTCATAAAGGCCAGTGTGTCGATCGCTTCCAGCATTTCCATTAAGCGGGCGTTATAACTTTCGAATACGAAATTCCGCCAGGTAGGGTATTTTACGACCCATTCTTCCATTTTAGCAATGGGAATCAGGACCATTTCACCATCGGTTTCGGCAATAGCGCGGATTTTACTTTTGTTTTTTCCCATACAACAACTCAATGTCATCGCGCAGGTATCGCCCCGTTCTAAAAAATAAAGTAACAGTTCATCCCCATTGGAATCTTCACGCATGATTTTGATGGCACCCTGTAACAGGAGTGGCATCCATTCTATATTTTCTCCTATTTCTATAAGATAGTCGTCGGCTTTGAATTTTTTATAACTGGAAATCGAGTTGATTTCTTCCAGCAGGGCTTCTTCAAAAATGAAGTCGTACGATTCGAATAAGAGTGCTTTCATATAGTATTTTTTGTAAAGGTATCTTTTTGAAGCGAAACTTGATGTAACATTTGTTTCAAAAGAATCCGGTGCCATGGGTTTATATCCGGATTTATTTTTATCTTTATCAAGCGCAATGAATTGCGTAGAAACTACCATCAGGCATTTTTCCTCCCATTGCCTGTTTCCCCAAAATAAATACAATGAAGAATAACGGATGCGCTATACTTATAACGCTTTCGATCCCCATTGCTATGCCGTTTTTTGTTACCCCCGTATTTCCTAAATCATACGCAGCATAAATGACATTGTCATTGGTAAATGTATGTACTAGTAATAAATAACAATAACGTATGAGTAAAACGACACTTTTTGTATTGATTATGATGATTCCGTTTCTGTGTAAAGCCCAGAATCCGGTTTCGAACCAAAAAATGGGCACCGATTCGATAACGCCTGCTTTTTTTCAATTAGGTGAAGTACAAATAACCACCTTTAGGAAAAGTGTAATCAAAGATAGGATCAGTCAGGTTGCGATGGAAGCCTGTAATAAGCTGGAAGTAGGACGTGCTTTAAATTTGTTGGCAGGTGTGAACCTTACGGCATCGGGACCAAGAAATGAATCAATGGTTTCGATTCGGGGATTTGATCTTCGTGCCGTTCCTGTATATATGGATGGAATTCCGGTTTATGTTCCATATGACGGTTATGTAGATCTTGCCCGATTTACGACTTTCGATCTTTCGGCTATTGATGTTTCCAGGGGATTTTCGTCCCTGCTTTACGGACCGAATTCTCTGGGTGGTGCCATTAATCTGATTTCTAAAAAACCTTCGGAAAAAATAGAATATAGCGGTGCTTTAGGGATGATCAACACTAATGGCTCCCGTGGGGATCTGAATATTGGTTCGAATTTAGGAAAATACTATTTTCAGGCGGGATATTCCTATTTACATCGCGATAGTTATCGCATGGCTTCCGGTTTTCATGCTCGTCCGAATGAGGATGGGGGTGAACGGGATAATTCGTATCGTACGGATCAGATGATCAGTTTTAAAGCCGGATGGACACCCAACGAACGACATGAATATGTGTTGGGCTATCGCTATCAGAAAGGAGAAAAAGGAACGCCGGTTTATGTTGGAGATGATCAACTGAATCCGCTTTTGGCCAAACCCCGTTTCTGGCAATGGCCTGTCTGGGATAAGGAAACGTATTATTTTTTATCGGATACGAAGCTGAGTGATACGGATTATATCAGGAGCAGGATTTATTATGATACATTTAAAAATACGCTCAACAGTTATGATGATGCTTCCTATACGACACAAACCAAACCTTATGCTTTTCAAAGCCTTTATGATGATTATACCTATGGTGGAAATGTTACGTTTGGAACGGCTGTTATCCCTAAAAATTTATTGAAATTTTCAGTCCATTATAAAAGTGATATTCATCGGGAACACAATAGTAACGAACCGGTTCGGAATTTTAAAGATAATACCGTGAGTTTTGCTATGGAAAATACCTATACGGTTACCAGGAAGCTAATGCTTATTCCCGGGATTGGCTATAGTATCCGAAAAAATGATACTGCCGAAGATTATAACAGCACAACGCAGCTCCTTTCTGCTTTTGAAAACACCGGAGCCAGTACTGCCTGGAACGGACAATTGGGAGCCTTTTATAGTTTTAAAGAAAATCAAAAAGCAAGTTTTACAATAGCACATAAAACACGTTTTGCGACAATCAAGGATCGGTATTCCTACAGAATGGGAACAGCAATCCCAAACCCGGGACTTAAACCGGAAAAAGCGGTCAATTATGATTTGTCCTATTCCGGTGTGTTTTTTAAGGCGCTATCCACGCAGCTTTCGATATATTATAGTCATCTTACCGATGCCATTCTTAGTGTAAATAACGTAGCGCCGGGTAAATCGCAAATGCAAAATACCGGAGCAGCCGAATTTATGGGAATGGAAATAACCTTTAAATATGATTTCCGGGAAAAGCTGTCTGTGGGTGGTAATTACTCCTATATAGAAAGGCATAATAACACCAATCCGGCTGTTTTGTTTACGGATATTCCCGATACAAAAGTATTTCTGTATACGCAGTATAAGCCGATAAAACCGATACGGTTACTAGCCAGTACTGAATTTAATGCATCGCGAAACAGTACGAGCTACGGAACCAAAGCAGCGGATTTCACGCTTGTAAATACGACAGTATCGACCCAGCTATGGCGGCATATGAGTATTGAAGCCGGGATTAATAATGTTTTCGATAAAAATTATATGTTAGTCGAAGGATATCCGGAAGAAGGCCGGAATTTTTTTGTGACACTTCGGATTTTTAATAACTAAAAAAAAGACCAGTTGCTGAAGCCGGTCTTTCGTTTTAAATAAACCTGATAAATAAAAAAAAATGAAAGTATAAGAGTCAATTAGCAATAAACCGGATTCGTTTGTTATTAATACGCACTTACCGATATGAATTCTGAATGTTAATCATTACAAATAAATGGCATATTCTAAAAATGAATAATTTATTGCCCGAAAAGTAAAGTTATTTGCGCTAAAAATACCGGATGATTTTAAAAGAAATGGAGCGAATAAAAGGGAAGTACAACAGGTTTACTTAAAAAAGGAATAAACCGGACATTATGTAGACAGAAAAAGACACTGTTTTTAGCCGTCGCGATTCACTTTTTATTATAAGAGCACTTCCCTTTGTGTCGAATTATAAAAGTTACAATTTGAGGAGTTGGAAAACGCGCCAAAATGCCGTTTAAATTATGTTAATTTATTGGGTAATTCGTTTTTGCTTCAATTTTAATACTATATATTTGTATGCTTTTTTACAGAGCAATCTAACAAACAAACAAAAGTAAGTTGTAAATTATTAAATAGTATGGCAACAGCACAAAAGCCGAAGGCTAGCATGTATGAAAATGTTAAGAATCAGTTTGAAAAAGCTGCTTCTGTGATGGGACTGGATGAGACTGTTAAAAAAATCCTTTCTGTTACGAATAACGAAATTGTTGTTCATTTTCCGGTGAAAATGGATAACGGAACAGTCGAAATGTTCACAGGGTACAGAGTACAACACAATAATGTTTTAGGTCCTTACAAAGGAGGTTTGCGTTACCACGCAACGGTTGACATCGATGCTGCAAGAGCATTGGCTACCTGGATGACATGGAAAACATCTTTGGCCGGACTTCCGTATGGAGGTGGTAAAGGTGGTATTCAATTGGATCCGAAAAAATATTCACAAGGCGAATTAGAGCGTATCACGCGTCGTTTTGCGTATGCATTAGGAGATAATATTGGTCCGGAACACGATATCCCGGCACCGGATGTGAATACCAATGCACAAATGATGGCTTGGATTGCCGATACCTATATGTCTACAAAAGCACCGGCTGAACGTTCTAAAAACCAACACGTTGTTACAGGTAAGCCTGTAGGATCAGGAGGTTTGGAAGGTAGAGATCGTGCTACTGGTTTTGGTGTGGTAGTAACATTGGAGTCTTGGGCTAAATTAAGAGGAACTTCTTTAGAAGGTAAAAAATATATCGTTCAGGGGTTTGGTAACGTAGGATACTGGGCAGCACACTTTATGAACAAAAACGGGGCTATCCTTGTTGGTGTTCAGGATGCAACCGGAACGATTTACAACCCGGAAGGAATTGATCCGGAAGCTTTATTGCGTTTCCAGGCTGATAATAATACCATTTCAGGATACAAAGGTACTCAGGATTATAAAGCAGATGAATTCTTTGCAATTGACTGTGATATCGTGATCCCGGCTGCTTTAGGTAACCAGATTACTGCTGATAATGCGGATTCTATCAAGGCTCAGGTTATCGCTGAAGGAGCAAATGGTCCTATCGATACCGATGGTGAAACGATCTTATTAGCAAAAGGAATCGAAATTATTCCAGACATCTTATGTAACTCAGGAGGTGTAATCGGAAGTTACTTCGAGTGGTTACAAAACCGTAACGGAGAAATCTGGACTATGGACGACGTAATCATCAAGTTAAGAAAGAAACTGGAAGATGCATTTAGCAAAGTGGTTTTAACAGGAAGTCAATATAAAACAGACTGGAGAACGGCTGCTTATGTTCAGGCATTAGCCCGAATTGAAATGGCATACAAACAAAGAGGTATTTTCCCATAATCGGGTAGATCATACAATAAGAAAAGGGACTGTTATGCAGTCCCTTTTTTATTTTTATTTATTTGATCAGATGACTTAGTGCCATACAAAACCATCCGAAAAATAACAGCAAGCCACCAATTGGAGTAATGGGACCGAGAAATTTTAATTTTTTACCGCCAATGCTGCTCAGGCATAAACCGTAAATGCTAAATGAGAATAAAAACGTACCGATTATAAAAAACCAGGCCGTCAGAGTTTCAATTGTTTTTGAAAAAGTGAATAGATTACTGATAAAAACCAATGCCAATGCATGGTACATCTGGTATTTTACACCGGTTTCAAAACTGTTGAGCGATTTGGTGCTTAGTTTCTTTTGTAGGATATGTGCTCCAAAAGCGCCGAAAATAACGGCTAAACCGCCATAGCAGGCACCAATAGTGAGTATGGTTTCTTTCATAATTGTTCGTTGTTTGGTGGGAAAGTAGTTTTAGTATTACAAATATAAGCGGGAGAAGCCAAACCACCAATTAAAATTCTTAATTCTGCATTTAGTATCTTTGCCGGATGAACGGGAAAGTGTACAATAAATCCAATTTTTTTAAGCATACCTTCTGCATTTTTAAGGAAGTTGCTCCCGATGCGTTACAAGAAAAGAAGTTTCATTATAATAGTAAATCGGGTAGTAGTTATTATTTTACAGATGAGGGCGTTTACCGAAACTCCAACCATTGGGGAAGAGCGGCCAATTGTCGTTGGCGTTTGCTGCCTTTAACGGATGAAAAAACGAATAATGCCGCAGCCAAAACCGGCTATGCAAAGTGGACGGATTTTTATCCGAATAATGAAACCGAAAATTTGTTTTATATCGAATGGAATCCCAAAACCGATGCCATTCATTTCCAACATAAATCCAATCCGGAATACGACGGTAAAGCGGTTTTGCGCAATGCCGCCGAAACAACCAAACGTATACAATTGATCAAAAAACTTTTTGAAACCGATAGCTGGGCCGATTATCTTAACTATGACGATTTTGAAACGTTGCGGAAAACGATAACGGAAGCTTTGATCAAAACAAATAAAACCCTGCAACAAATCAAACAACCCTTTTTGTAATGAGCCGGCAAAACGAAGAAAACCGAAAAAAACACAGTAAGAGAATCAACGAAAAGCGTTTGCGGGAACAACGTTCGGAATCCGATCGTAAAGCAAAACTAAAATTGATTCTGCAAAAATTTAATTCCGATACGAATGAGTCCTAATTGTTATTGCGGGAATCCAATTCCGTTTTCCGATTGTTGTGAGCCTTATATTAAAGGAATTAAAGCGGCGCCTACAGCCGAAACACTGATGCGTTCCCGGTATTCGGCCTATGCGGTTCATGCGATTGAGTACCTACTCAAAACGACGCATATTTCACAACGCAAATACCATTCGAAAAAAGATATCGAACAATGGGCGGTAACCAATCAATGGGTAAAACTGGAAGTGCTTCAGGCTACCGAAAAAACAGTAGAATTTAAAGCCTATTTTCTGGATGCACAATTACAGCCACAGGTTCACCATGAAAAATCGACCTTTAAACAACAAAACGGACATTGGTTTTATGTAGACGGTAAATTCTACTAAACTATTTTTTAATAGAATAATGATCAAATACGGCTTTGGATACCTTCGCTATGATTGCATTATTCGTCGTATCGTCTTCCATCGAATTTTTAACGAATACGGCTATGGCATAGGTTTGTCCGCCGGGTAGAAAAACAATTCCGATATCGTTTTCGGCTGCTTTTAAGCCTTCGGTATTGCGAAAGGAACTACCGGTTTTATGGGCGACAAGTATGTCTTTGGGTAACAGTCCTTTTATTTTATCCGGACCGGTTTTGGTGCCCAACATCACGTTTAACAGGTAATCATAGGACGTAGGGGAAAGTATCTTCATCTGGTAAAATTGCTGTAGCAGTTGTACGGCTGCGAATGGTGATGTCGTGTTTAGATACTGATTTTCCCATTTCTGGTGCATTTCTTCTTCCGTAGCAGCGATTCGGGTGTCTTTTATTTTTAGGTTTTTGATATAACGATCTACTTTTTTGGTGCCACCGGCCAGGCGGAATAAGATGTCGCAGGCATTATTATCGCTTAGAGAAACCATATAACTTAAAAGTTCGCTTAGCTTGATATTAATATTACCATACGGGTAATTTTCGCGAAGCGGACTATGGGTATTTTCCAATAATTCGGATTTCTTTACAAAAATCTCCTGATCCAGTCGTAATTTTCCTTGATCAACCAGATGTAAAACAGCCAGAGCAACATGAAATTTATAAACACTTAGAGTTGGATAATCCGGTGTGTTGTTAAGGGTTACCGTGTCTTTTGTCGTAAAATTATATACGGCAATACCAACGGTTGCTTTTTTATCTTTTACGATTTCCTGGAATTGCGCTTTTAATCGACTGGTTTGCGCCAATAGGCTACCTCCTAAGAAGAGAGCGAGCATAATCGGTAACGTTTTAAATAATTTCATATTTGAGTAGTATTGCGTATAACGTTCCAAAACTTTGTGTTGGTTACGGAAATTTGAACAAAGTTTGCTTAACAAGACTGAGCAAATTTAAGAAATCAAAATGTAATTTTATAACTAATGACAGTAGTAGCACAAAAGCGTAGTTAACGGAGTACCAAACTATTTTTTTAGTTTGATTAATTCTATCATGACAATAATAATTCTGTAAATTGAAATTGCTTTTAGTAAAGTTACTAATCTAGTAACTACAACCGCAGATTTTTTGTTTGGCATTATCCAAAATACAATCAGCAGTAAGAATACAAAAACTATTATAACAACCAAATTAGAGTTTATAGGACTAAGATATTCCATTTCTTTTTTTTGCTCAAAGAAACTGGATTTTCTCATTTTTTGGAGTTCCGGTGTGTTCCGGAACGCTAGTTTACTAACTTAACATTAGGCAAACAATAGTTTTCTTTTTCAAAAGTAACTTTGTTCTCATGATATTTTTCGTCGGATGGATTTAAATATTTTCGCAAAGTATTCTCATTAGTTTCAATATCAAATGTCCTCATAATAAGCTTTGAAAAAGCTGTATAATTTATTTCTCCATTTTTTAGTCTAGGCGGTTCAATATATCCTTCTGCAGCTAACGTTCCCAGAATAAACCCAATATGAGTTTTCTTTCCTGACCATTTAATCTTATCGTGATTACTAACTTGTTGTTCTTCGATGATTTTTTTTGCTTTATTAATGTCGCTTATAAATTGATTTGAAATGAGCCAAAGTGAAAAAGGTAGAAAACTAATAATTTTAAACCTACGTGAATGAAATCCCAAATGATAAAAGCTTTCAAAAACGTCTAGTTCTTTTTTTTTATCTAAAATTGATTCTTCAAAATACCATTTCTTTATTAGAGTAATAAATTTTCCATCGTAAGGCAACTCATCAAGATCTGATTTTCTTAGAGGAAAATCTATTGAGTTTTTTATGTCGTTTGAGTCTATAATTTTAGAATAATATCTAGAGTTTTTCTCATCAATAAAAAAATCAGATTGAAGAGTCTGAATATTTATTTTAAGAGATTCTGTGTAAAAAAGGATAGTTGAATAAATATCTTCTGATTTTTTTTCAGCAAGTTCAAAATATAAATCAGACAATGCTTTTCTATATAGATTTTTGATTTCATTCAATATTTCGTTTTGACGTAAACGTATAGTTTCGAAATTATGTTCGTAGTAATTTTTATCTAGATATTCTACAAGAATGATTTGTTCGGAGAAATCAACATATTGAGAATCTGGAGAAATAATAAAATCCTTATAATAGTTTTTTCTCAAAGCTTTTACAAATAACTTCAGATTTTTCATAGTTTAATTTAGCACATTTTAAAGGGATTTCGGCTAACGTTACGCAAATTGGTGTGAGTAGCGACAATATAAGAAAAAGTTATTACTGAATATCGAATTAAATTCTTGAGGATTTTTAATAGAAAGATAAACGAACTATTTAGCAAACTGCCGCTAGTGGTAGTAGTAATAATTTATTCTCTATTTTCTTTAAGGTTAAGGGCTCTGACCAATCCTTCGTGAACTCGATATTCTGATGATGCAAGAAAACCCTGTGAAGGGTAAAAGCATTTAAATCTCCATTCTGTAGAACTTCCAAGTTTGAAGCCTATGATAGAATTGTCAAATAAGAATTTTAAGTATTCAAAAATTTCGGAACTATTAGTGGCAGGTCTAAGTTTTTTTAATTCAACTTCAAACTCAGTAGTAGTAAAATTAGTAGATGCATTATTTCTTAAACTATTTAATAAGTCTGCTATAATTGGATTCTGAACACTCCATTCATCTAATATTTCTTGTCTTAACCATTCTGAATATCCAGGTTCAGCATTATAAATAGATGCTGAATCAATAGTTGTAAAAAATACTTCTGTGTCATCAAAAGGATCATTTGCTTTATCTTTCATAGCATCAAGAATTCGACTTAAAAAAGCAATAACATCTCTAGGTCTCATCATTGTTCGCTTTATGATGTAGTTAAATGGTTTTGCTCTTTGACGCATTTCTTTATTTTCAAAAAGATTTTCTGTATCTGAAAATAAATCTATTCCATTTTCTTGTGCAAAATGATTTACTCTAGCTAATATCATTTTTTGGATGGAGTTTCTATTCCAATGTAATAATTCTCCACAATCTTCTCTGAGTTTATTTGAATCATTTAAGCTTAAAACTTCGAATATGTCTTCACGTAAAAATATTATGGGCCGTAAAAATCCTTTGTATTGGATTGTTAATGAATCGCATGCACTTACAAGACCTGCAATTACTTTTTTTGATGAATCATATGAGACTTCGTCCCATGCTTCATCAACTTTATCAAAGCATATGAAAATTCTGAAGTCTTTATTTTTAACTGATTGAAGAGCATTATCTAGAAAGTTAATAAGATTTTCTATGTTTTCGGATAAGGATTGTTGGAGTGATTTATTACTTTTTACCTCATCGAATTCAATCTCTCCTCCTCCGAGTTCAAAAGAATCTAATGAACCTGATTCTAAATCAACGCCAGCTTTCGGTAATGAGAATTTAGATAAAGATAAAATCTTTTTACCAATTATTTGATAAATTGTAGGAACTGGCGAATCAAATAATTTTTCTAATATTTTGTGAGCTCTATCAATTTTCTGAGGAATTGGCTGCTTTTTACTCTTGAAGTGTTCAGTTATACATTTGATTGCCTCTACAAGAATAACAAATTTCCAAGATTGACGATAAGAATGCGATTCTGCTTTGTCACTATTTGTTAAAAGTGAATGGATATTCCAATTGTAATTGTCAAATGACAACGGAATTAAAACGTCATTTTCATTAATTGTATGATTTGGGTTTTCAGTCAAATATTTAAAGACAGCAGTTTTACCTGCTCCTTTTCTTCCTAATATCAAAAAGGATAAATCATCACTAATAATTTTTTTCAATACTCCATTATCATAAAAATATTTTATAAGTAACTCATCTCTTTCTGCAGATACTTTTCCGAAGTCTAACCAATCAATTAAATTCATATGATGTATTTTATGTAAAAATAAAAATGTTTTTAATTTGATATGATATATTCCTACAAAGTTGTTAACATAGATTTAAGTACTGCTACTAACATATAAGTTAAATAATTCTGAATATTTGTCCTGCGAAGATTTCATAAAAAAAGCCTTTTAGTTTTGAGCTAAAAGGCTTTATAGTGCAGTCTGTTTTAGACTATAGTTTATTCATATTTCCGGCTAAGGTTTCGATAAATTTACCGATTGGTCCTTTAACCATCATCGCCATCATTGGGTTAAATTCGCCGGTAAATAACAATTGAACTTCCGATGTGTTGGCCGTTAACGTAGTAATGTTGGCCGTTAGCGTAAAAGGTAGTTTGTCGCTGGCAGCACCCAAAACAACTTTGTTTGGAGCTACTTTGTCTTTCATTTTTAATTTGATCTCCGGCATACCTTTTAATCCGAAGATAAAAGCATTTTCGTCCAATACTTCGAATTTAGCAATGTTCTCCGGCATTAATTTCTCAAAGTTTTTTACATCGGTAAGCGCATCAAATAAATATTGGGCGGATTTTTCTACGTTAACTTTTGGGCTTTCTAAATTCATATTCTGTATTGGTTTTTTGCTAAATTAGGTTTATTACACTTCGATTCCCCAGGTTGAAGGGTTCTGACGCCATTCTTTTAAGGTTTCGTGTTCTTCTTCGGTGATGTATTTTTTTTCAACAGCCGCTTCCAAAAGCGTGTCGTAATTTCCAAGGGTGTACAAGTCGACATTGGCCGCCTTAAAATTATCGTTGGCCAGATCAAAACCATAGGTAAAGATGGCAACCATTCCTTTTACATTTGCTCCGGCTTCTTTTAAGGCTTCAACCGCCATTAAACTACTTTTTCCGGTACTGATAAGGTCTTCGATAACCACTACGTTTTGTCCTTTTTGTAAAAAGCCTTCCACCTGATTCTGGCGACCGTGTTTTTTAGGTTCCGGGCGTACATAAACGAAAGGAAGTCCAAGGTATTCCGCTACCAGTATTCCAATACCAATAGCTCCGGTTGCCACTCCGGCAATCACATCGGGCTTGCCAAATTCTTTTTCAATATGTTTGGCAAATTCGTCACGGATATAATTCCGGATCGGTGGAAATGAAAGCGTTATACGGTTATCGCAGTAAATTGGCGATTTCCATCCAGAAGCCCATGTAAAAGGATTTTTTGGATTTAATTTAATTGCGTTTATTTGTAAAAGCAATTCGGCAGTTTTTTTAGCTGTGTCTGTATTAAAAATCATAGTACAAATGTATAAAGTTTTTGTGAACGACAAACCACTTTTCTTGACAAATCAAATTGTTAAAGAAACCGATTTTCAGCTTTTTCTTTTAGAAAGTGTGGATATCAAGCAAGTTATTGTAAAAATGTTTCAGAATAAGATTCCAAAAGCTTTTTTGTATTATCCTGATGAAAAGGAAATTATGAAAAAACTAAAAGCCAAAATTCCGGTGGTAAAAGCCGGTGGCGGATTGGTTTACAATAAAAAGGGCGAGGTGCTTTTTATCTTCCGAAACGGGAAATGGGACCTGCCAAAAGGAGGCATTGAAAAACGGGAGGAAATCGACGAAACAGCCATCCGTGAAGTAGAGGAGGAAACCGGCGTTACCGGTCTGAAGATTGTGCAGAAACTGCAAAAAACCTATCATGTTTTTAAACGAAACGGTCGTTATAAATTAAAAGTGACCCATTGGTTTGAAATGAAAACCGATTTTGACGGTATTCCGGAGGGGCAGATTGAAGAAGGTATCGAAAAAGTAGCCTGGTTAAAACCCGATGAAATTAAAGAAGCACTGACCAATTCGTATGAAAACATTAAATTATTGTTTGAAACCGAAAAGGTAATCGAATAAAAAAAGCCGGAATCTCCGGCTTTTTTTAATTTAGGATGCGATATACAGGATATTGCATATGTGATTTTTCGTAATATTTTGAATTGCGATACACCCAATCCAGTTGGGCTTCGCCACTATTTTCAAATTTGGGATCGCTTTTTCGCTTTTCGTCCAGTGCTTTTTTTAGTTCCGGATTGTCCAGTAGCAATTGTTTGGCCACATCTTCAAAAACATAAGGAGAATAGTATTCCTTTTGCTGTAAAATGGCATCAAAGAAATTCCAGTTAAAATAGGAATCCACGGCTTCGGGTTCCAAAGTTTCCAATAGGAATTTGATATTCTTTTGTTGTGTAGGAATCAGAAAATCGCCTTTTTTAAAGGCTTGTTTTACAGTAGTTTTGATAACGTTGGTATTCGAATGCCCATAATGACCTTCGAAAGCGGAATTTCCGGTTTTGTAATCGGTTATACGATAACTTTCAACTGTGATAATGCTATCCTGTCGTAGGCGTTTCATCGTGATGTTGTTTAGCTTTAGCAAATCGGTTACATTCCACCATTGTTTCGGAATGACATAATATTCCGGAATACTGACCTGTTTTTTCGGTTTATAAAGTTCATAATACGGAATCATTTTTTTGAAAGGCTTATTTCGGTCATAATACAAACGCGGTTTTCCGGAAACGTCGCTCGGTTTGTAGTTACCTTCATAGCCCAAAAACGGAATCTGAGTCACTTTAGCCGAATCGATTTCCCATTCTACCGTATATTTTGCATTTGGTTTATAAGCTTCCAGGGTTTCCCGGCGGATGTTTTTTATCGTCTGATAATGCACATCTGTATAACGAAGCGTACTCAGCATATATTCGTAAGTCACTTTTACGCGGTCGCTGTATTTTTTTAGCATATGGGTTTCGACCATAGCGCCAAATGAATTAAATAAAGACGCATAACCGGTTGAAAAACGAGCAGTTTCCATATTTTTCGCAAAACCGTTTTCCGGTGTTTTATTGTAAATGTTCACATAAGGAACCGGTTCTATTTTTTTGGATTGCAGGTCTTTTAAAATGGCCGGGTACATTTCGCTGTTAAAATAGGTTCCGGCTTTTCCGCCTAATTTCTGATAGTGCGTTGCAATATACGTTAGCGTATACTGGTAATCGGCACCGTTACTTACGTGGTTGTCGATAAAAACATCCGGATAAACCAATTGGAATATTTCGGCAAAACTACGGGCATTTCGGGTATCCGATTTGATAAAATCCCGATTCAGATCATAATTGCGGGCATTACCTCGGAAGCCAAAAGATTCCGGTCCGTTTTGGTTGACACGTGATGTAGAGTTTCTGTTTAAGGCACCGCCGATATTGTAAATCGGAATCGTTACCACAACCGTATTTTTGGGAAGTGCAATTTTTCCGGTCGCCAGATCGCGGAACAGCATCATCGTAGCATCGATACCGTCGGGTTCTCCGGGATGAATTCCGTTGTTGATCAAAAGAATCGCTTTGTCTTTTTGTATACGGGCAAAATCAAATGTTTTTCCGGGATTAAAGGTTACGATATGTAACGGCTCGCCGCTGTCGGTTAATCCCATCGTTCGCATGGAAATGCTTGCAAAGTTTTGGTCCAGCATTTCATAGTAAGCTATGGTTTCCTCGTAGGTAGCCGTCTGATTCCCATTGCCTTTTTCGTAGGGCGTTGCATACTTTTGCTGTGCTAGTAACGGAAGGCATTGTAGCAAAAAAAGAAGTACAATTTTATATGGTTTTTTCATTCGAATAATGCGGTTTGTAATTTTTGTATTTGTTCGTGGTAAATGTAAGATTTATTGCGTTGTGAATTATCTGATTTTGGGATAAAAGAAGTTCGTATTGTTATCAAAATTATAAATCGAAATCGAAGCTTGCAAGAGCAACTTTTTTATTAATCGGATTATATTTTGTGGATATAATTTTTAAATACTCTTTTTTATAAGATATTTCGTTAAATTAATTGCTTTTTTTAGGGAATTATTTTTTTTATGATTAGATTCGCGTTTGTAACTCAAAAAACATTTAAATATGAAAAAAATTACTCTTTTAGTATTGTTTTGTTTAACATCCCTTGCGATAAATGCGCAAACTGTACTGACTCATTCGAGTTCTCAGGCAATTAATGGTAATACAGTAGCTTGTGGAAACAGTAGTACTGCAACATCAAGTGACAACCGTTATTACAGAGCTTTTAATCTGGCTTCAATGGGAGTAACTTCTGCTTTTAACTTAGCATCAATCCAGTTTGGTGTCGCTTCATTAACGGCTCCAAGCGGTTATGTGGTAACAGTTAAAGCATATAAAACGACTGCGACTTTCCCAACCGGATTCCCGACAGGTTATACATTGATCGGTCAGGCTAACTATACAGTTCAAACTGCAAATGTTGGAACTATCGTAACGGTACCGGTAACGGTAACAGGACCGGTAGCGGCTAACGAAACATTAGTGGTTGAAGTAGGATATGCAGCCGGAGCAACCGGAGTAAATATTTCATTAGGATCGAATACAGCACCACAAACAGGGCCAAGTTATATTGCTTCAACTTCTTGTAGTATTGCTACTCCTACAGACGTAGCGCTAATTAACTTCCCGGATGTACACATGGTGATCAACGCTGTTGGAACAACGCTTGGTGTAAATGAATTCGCTTCAAAATTAGTGTCTGTTTTCCCGAATCCAACTTCAGGTTCTGTTACTGTACAAATGCCTAACGAATTGCAAATTAACAAAGCGGCTTTAGTAGACGTTTCCGGAAAACAATTTGCCGTTTCTGTAAACAACGGAAATACAATTGATATGTCTGGATTTGCAACCGGAATCTATATGTTGAATTTAGAGACAGCAGAAGGTACTTTGGTTAAGAAAATTGTAAAACAATAGTCAACCGATACCGTATAAAAAATAAAAGTCGCCTTATGGCGACTTTTTTATTTTAGGACTACCGATTCGGGCACCAGGACACGATAATCTCCGTTATTCCGGATTACATCGCGAACAATACTGGAACTGATATAAGATGTACTGGCTGCGGTTAATAAAAATACCGTTTCAATCTGTGATAGTTTACGATTGGTATGCGCAATGGCTTTTTCGAATTCGAAATCGGCCGGATTGCGAAGCCCACGTAAAATAAATTGTGCATTTAGTTTTTGACATAAGTCAATCGTCAGACCGGTATAGGTTACCACACTTATTTTGGGTTCGTTTTTAAAGGCATCGGTGATAAATTTCAAACGATCTTCCAACGAAAACATATATTTTTTCTCGGCATTTACACCAATGGCAATAACGATCTCATCAAATAACGGCAAAGCCCGGTTAATGATGTCGTAATGTCCCAGAGTAATCGGATCGAACGAACCGGGAAAGATAGCTTTTCTCATATTATTTCAGGGCTAGCGTAATGGCGTTGTCAAATAAATCCGGAAGCGAAATCCCGGCCTCACGGGCTTGTTGCGGTAAAATACTTTCGGTTGTTAATCCCGGAATTGTATTCATTTCGAGCATATGCGGTTCACCGTTTACAATGATAAACTCACTACGTGAAAATCCTTTCATTTTAAGGACTTCATAGGCGCGTTTGGCTACGGCATTTACTTTTTCGGTTAGCTCCGGAGAAATTCGTGCCGGAGTGATTTCCTGAGATTTCCCAAGATATTTAGCTTCATAATCAAAGAAATCGTTTTCGGAAACAATCTCGGTAATCGGTAAAACGGTAATGGCTCCTTTATAATTGATCACCCCAACCGAAACTTCCGTTCCGTCAAGGAAACTTTCGATGATGATCTCGTTATCTTCTTTATAGGCATTTTCGATGGCCGGTAGTAATTCAGCCTCGGTTTTTACTTTTGAAATACCAAAACTGGAACCCGATTTATTCGGTTTTACAAAACACGGTAAACCTACAGCTTTAATAATGGTAGTTGCGTCGATAGCATCGCCCAGGTTCAGATAGTAGGACGTGGCGGTTTTGATACCATAGGGCTTTAAAACCGATAACAGGTCGCGCTTGTTAAATGTTAACGCCGCCTGATAATAATCGCAGGAAGTTTGCGGAATTCCCAATAACTCAAAATAGGCCTGCATGAGTCCGTCTTCGCCCGGAGTACCGTGAATGGCATTAAAAACAACATCAAACGACAATGTGTTCCCTTGGTAAGCTACGGTAAAATCATGGCGATTCACCGGGTATTCGGTATTATTGTCGTCGACCATTACCCATTTGTCTTTGAAAATATGGATACGGTAGGCGTTGTATTTTGATTTGTCTAAAAAAGAATAGACCACATTTCCACTGGTAAGGGAGATTTGGTACTCGCTGGAATAGCCTCCCATGATAATGGCAACATTTTTCATTTTGTTCCGTTTGAATAATGAGTTAATATACTACAAAAGTATTATTATTTGTTGAATCATGCTGGTTTGTGATATAAAATATAAGGGGTTATGAAAGTAAAACCTTCAGTATTTTATATATTTGCCAAAATTCGAATATCTATGAGCTGGAAAAAGTTTTTAACTAGTTTTACATTCTTTAAGCATTTAGCATTAGCATTAATTATCCTCATTGTTTTTGTGGTTTTAGTGATGCAATGGTTGGGCTATGCCACCAATCACGGAGAAGAAATTCCGGTGCCAAACCTGGGCAAAATGAGCATTGAAAAAGCCGAAGAAAAATTAAACGATATCGACCTGGAAATCCATTTGTTGGATACGGTTGATTTTAGAGCCGATTTCCCACCGTATTCTATCGTAGAACAGGATCCGCTTCCGGGTGTAACGGTAAAAGACGGTCGTAAAGTGTATGTGAAAGTAAACTCAGGCGGATATTCGCAGGTAACCGTTCCGGATCTGATCCAGAAAACCTACCGTCAGTCATTGTCGACTTTACGTGCATTGGGATTGGACGAAGGTAACATCAAATACGTACCGTATATGGCTAAAGATGTGGTTTTGGAAATGAAACAAAACGGAAAACCGCTAAAAGCCGGTGATAAAGTATTAAAAGCATCTAAAATCGATTTGGTTTTAGGGGACGGTAAAACCGGATATGTAGAGGAAACAACAACGGACAGTATTCCGGCAAAAGAACAGACAACAGAAAGCAATGCAGAATAATAATATTGAAGATGCCGATTTAGAAGGCGAATTGTTCGAACATTATCGGTTCGAAGCAGCCAAAGGTCAGGCGCCTTTGCGAGTGGATAAGTTTTTGATGAACCTTGTTGAAAATGCAACAAGAAATAAAATTCAACAGGCGGCAACGAACGGGAATATCTTTGTAAACGATATTCCGGTTAAATCCAATTATAAAGTAAAAGCGTTCGATGTGGTACGTGTTCTGATGGAACAACCGCCATTCGAAAATATAATCATTCCGGAGAATATCCCGTTGGATATTGTCTATGAAGATGATCAGTTACTTGTGATTAACAAACCGGCCGGATTGGTTGTACATCCGGGACACGGAAATTATACCGGAACATTGGTCAATGCATTGGCCTATCATTTTGAAAATCTTCCGATGAATAGCAGTGAGCGTCCGGGATTAGTTCACCGTATCGATAAAGATACGACAGGTTTACTTGTAGTAGCCAAAACCGATCATGCGATGGCTTATCTGACCAAACAGTTTGCTGACAAGACTTCCGAAAGGGAATATGTGGCTTTGGTTTGGGGAAATATCGAAGAAGAAAGTGGTACGATCGAAGGTTATATCGGACGTCATATGAAAGATCGTATGCAGATGTCGGTTTACGATAGTGAAGATTTTGGAAAACACGCCGTTACGCACTATAAAGTATTGGAACGCTTTGGATATGTAACCTTGGTTTCCTGTATTTTGGAAACCGGACGTACGCACCAGATTCGTGCGCATATGAAGCATATCGGACATACGTTATTTAACGACGAGCGCTATGGCGGTCACCTGATTTTAAAAGGAACGACGTTTACGAAATACAAACAGTTTATTGATAATTGTTTTAAGACTTTGCCAAGACAGGCATTACACGCGAAAACACTTGGTTTTGAACATCCAACAACTAAGGAGTTTATGCGTTTTGATACCGAATTGCCACAGGATATGAAAGAATGTATCGAAAAATGGAGAACCTATTCTAAGTCCCATACGATGGAGGAGGAAGAGTAGTGCTTCAAGAATAAAGAGAAAAGAACAAAGATTTGTTCGGTTTGATATAAAAAACGCCCCGATTATCGGGGCGTTTTCTGTTTTATTTATTTTTAGCGTCAATCCATTTTCTGGCGTTGACAAAAGCTTCGTGCCAAGGGGATACCTGATCCTGGTGACCGGCCGGATAATGCGCCCAGTTCCAAGGGAAGGTCGAACGCTCAATATGCGGCATCATGACCAAATGACGACCAGTTGTGTCGCACATCATAGCCGTGTTGTAATCCGAACCGTTTGGATTGGCCGGGTAGCCTTCATAGGCATATTTGGAGACAATTTGATATTGACCTTCCGCATAGGGTAATTTAAACTTACCTTCACCATGCGATACCCAAACCCCTAATGTACTTCCGGCTAAAGACGATAGCATTACGGAGTTGTTTGGTTGTACGGTAACAGAAGTGAAAATACTTTCGTGTTTCGCACTTGTATTGTGGTGCATTTTTCCGTGTATTTCGTGTTCCGGATTAATTAATTCCAGTTCCATAAACAACTGACAACCGTTGCAGATTCCTACGGATAAAGTGTCTTCGCGTTTAAAGAAGTTTTTTAGTGCGGTATTGGCTTTTTCGTTATATAAGAAAGCACCGGCCCAACCTTTGGCTGATCCCAAAACATCCGAATTGGAAAAACCACCCACAGCTCCGATAAACTGAATATCTTCCAGTGTTTCACGACCCGTGATCAAATCCGTCATGTGCACGTCTTTTACGTCAAATCCGGCTAAATACATAGCGTTGGCCATTTCACGCTCGGAGTTACTTCCTTTTTCGCGGATGATAGCGGCTTTCGGACGTGGTTTCGAAGCGTCGATAACCGGTTTTTTACCATCAAAATGTGGTGGGAACGTATAGTTTAAGGGTTGGTTTTTATAGTTGCTGTAACGCTCCTGTGCCATTCCGTTTTTGGATTGTTTCTGATCCAAAAGGAAAGATGTTTTATACCAGGTATCGCGTAATTCGTCCACATGAAATTCGAAATTGTCTTCATGGTTTTGGATGGTAACGGTGTTTATGTTGGTAACCGTTCCAATTTTAAAACATTCAATACCGTTGTTTTTAAATGTATCTTCAGCAAATGCATCCGCCTGGAATACTAATCCGATATTTTCGTTGAATAAGGCTTTTACAGTGTCGGATTCCCCTAAAACGGATAAATCAAACGAAGCACCAAGGTTAACATCGGCAAAACACATCTCCAATAGCGTAGTAATCAAACCACCACTTCCAATATCGTGTCCGGCTGTAATATGTCCGCCTTTGATTAATTCCTGAATCGTGTTGAATGCTTTTTTAAAGTAAGCTGCATCCGTAATAGTTGGTGCAGAATCACCTATAGTATTTAAAATCTGTGCGAAGGAAGAACCACCTAATTTAAAGGTATCCTGCGACAGGTTAATATAGTAAATCGCGCCGCCATTGCGTTGTAACACTGGTTCTACGACTTTAGTGATATCGGTACAGTTACCCGCTGCCGAAATGATCACCGTTCCCGGTGCGATTACTTCTTCATTCGGATATTTTTGTTTCATTGACAAGGAGTCTTTTCCGGTCGGAATGTTGATGCCTAATTCGATCGCAAAATCGGAACAACCTTTTACAGCTTCGTATAAACGGGCATCTTCACCTTCGTTTTTACACGCCCACATCCAGTTGGCCGATAAGGATACACCGGCTAAATTGTCTTTTAACGGTGCCCAAACAATATTGGATAAGGCTTCTCCAATGGCAGTACGGCTACCGGCTACGGGATCGATCAAAGCCGAAACCGGAGAATGCCCGATAGTGGTGGCAATACCTTCTTTACCCTGGAAATCCAGAGCCATGACACCTACATTGTTTAGTGGCAATTGTAGCGGTCCGGCGCATTGTTGTTTGGCAACACGTCCGCCCACACAACGGTCTACTTTGTTGGTTAACCAGTCTTTACAGGCTACGGCTTCCAATTGCAGTACCTGATTCAGGTAGTTAGGAATTGCAGCTGTAGTATAGGTTAAGTTTTTATAGTTACGAACAACGGTTTTATCGCTCATGATCATTTTCGGAGAACTACCGAACATGTCTTCCAATGCAAAATCCATTGGTTTGGCACCTGTTGTCGCCGATTCGAATGTAAAACGATGATCACCGGTTACATCTCCTACAGCATACATAGGCGAACGCTCACGGTCGGCGATACGTTGTAAGGTATCCAGATCTTTTTCACCGATTACCAATCCCATACGTTCCTGGGATTCATTTCCGATAATTTCTTTTGCCGATAGGGTAGGATCGCCAACAGGTAGTTTATCCAGGTCGATTTTACCACCGGTTTCTTCTACCAATTCCGACAAACAGTTTAAATGCCCTCCGGCACCGTGATCGTGAATCGATACGATAGGGTTGTGGTCGCTTTCGACTAAACCACGCACCGCATTGGCGGCCCGTTTTTGCATTTCGGGATTCGAACGCTGGATCGCATTTAATTCGATTCCGGAACCAAAAGCTCCGGTATCGGCCGATGATACGGCTGCACCACCCATACCGATACGGTAGTTTTCACCTCCAAGGATTACGACTTTATCTCCTACGGATGGTTTTAATTTTTTCGCCTGACTTTCTTTTCCGTATCCGATACCTCCGGCTAACATGATCACTTTGTCAAAACCTAATTTACGGGCTTCTTCTTCGTGTTCGAAGGTTAGTACCGAACCGGTAATCAAAGGCTGACCGAATTTGTTTCCGAAATCGGATGCTCCGTTAGACGCTTTGATCAGAATATCCATTGGCGTTTGGTACAACCATTTGCGTTCGTCCATTGCCTGTTCCCATGGGCGGTTATCTTGCAATCGGGAATAAGAGGTCATATATACGGCTGTTCCGGCCAATGGAAGGGAACCTTGTCCTCCGGCAAGTCGGTCGCGGATTTCTCCTCCCGAACCGGTTGCAGCTCCGTTAAACGGTTCTACGGTGGTCGGGAAGTTATGGGTCTCGGCTTTTATCGAAATTACAGAATCAAATTCTTTAACGTCGTAAAAGTCCGGTTTGTCTGCGGTTTTTGGCGCAAATTGTTGTACTCTTGGGCCTTTGATAAAGGCTACGTTATCTTTATACGCGGAAACAATATCGTTTGGATGGGTTTCCGATGTTTTTTTGATCAACTTGAAAAGGGAAGTCGGCTTTTCTTCTCCATCAATCACAAAGGTTCCGTTAAAGATTTTGTGACGACAGTGTTCCGAGTTCACCTGTGAAAAACCAAATACCTCCGAATCGGTCAATTTACGACCTAATTTAGCCGATAATTTGTTTAGATAATCTACTTCTTCTTCGCTTAAAGCCAAACCTTCTTGTTGGTTATAGGCTGCGATGTCGTCGATTTCTAGTATCGGTTCCGGTTGGATGTTAATGGTGTAAATATCCTGGTTCAGGCTGGTGTATTTCTGGAAAAGCATCGGGTCGAAATCGTTAAAATCGTCTGTTGCTTTTTCAAACTCTTCGATACGGATAATACCGGAAATACCCATATTCTGAGTGATTTCAACGGCATTGGTACTCCATGGCGTGATCATGGCGGCACGAGGGCCAACAAAAAAAGCATCCAGAGATGCCTTTGTATCGTTAACAACCGTGCAAGGGTTTTCAGAAGTGCTTGCAAACAGCCAGTTTAATTTCGTAATGTCCTGAGCCGAAAGCTCGTTTTGCGATTGTACTGCAAAAACCGTGTTGGTCTGGTTTCCGAAGAAATGAATCATTGTGTGTGTTGTTAGTGTGTTGTTTTTAAAAATGCAAAATTAATCTAATTCGGTCAATTAGACAATTTCAGCGGCTATATTTTTTAGCGGTTAATTCTCGAATATCACGTGGTTATAGGCACCCAGATCGGAACCTCCGTTGGGACGCACATTTCCAAGGATATCTTCTAAAAACGGATTGGTCATAGTTGTTCCAAAAGCTTTTGCATCGGAATGATCGCCAATGATCAATTGGTTTTTATTCGGGTTTTTAAAATCCGGTTTAAACGAATTGGAATTTACGGCAATACGACAGTTGCTATAATCGGTGGTATTGTTGATAGGATATAGATTGTTGTTTGAAAATTGTTGTGCAACATCAAAGAATTTGATCAGACAGTTGTTGAATCGGAAGTTAAAAGCTTGCGAATTGTTTCGGGTCATCGAAAGCGGAATATTGCTCGATCCAAACAGAATACAGTTGTCAAATTGTGCCATTTCCAATGGAATTAGCTGTTGGTCGGCACCGTTGTCGATCGCTACGGCAACCTGATTGGGGCGTGACCAGTAATTCACAAAAGTCGATTGTCGGAATAGGTATTTTCCACCAAAAGTACAAGCCAGTGCTGCTTGTCCCGCTCTATTGATCACAATGTTGTCTCCTTTGATATGAGCATTTCGGGCCAATAAGCCAACATTGGCACTGTTATAAATCTGTACGTTGGTCAATTTTAGGGTTTCGTCGGTACCATCGTTTCCTTCGGTTAAAATACCAACCACGGCATTTTTAATCGTCAGGTTTTTTAAATCGTGCGCTGTACTACCATTGCGTAACCAGATGGTTCCCCATTGTCCCGGAACTTCCGAAAAATCCTGTTCCAATCGGTCGCCTTCAAAAATGACTTCGTTTTCCAGTGCTTCGGTTACCGATTTGGTTCCGGCCACTTTTAATGACGCACCCTGTTGTACGATCAAACCGGATTCGGCATGGAAATGAATTCGGGCACCGGCTTGTACGTTGAGCGTTTCACCGGTTGGTACCGCGGCATAGCCATATATCACATAAGGTTTGTCTTTTTTCCAGAGGTATTCGTCACCGTTGGTTGGATGACTATGGTCTAGATTCCGACCACGCGTGGTTAGCGTATTACCGTTTTCATCAACGCCTACTTCAACCTGTTCGTATACGCCGTTGGTACGTCCCGGATAGATAAAATAGGCATCTTTTACCAATGTTACAAGGTCGACTTTCTGGTAGTTGGTACCATAATCGAATTCAATTTTATCGGTGTATAAATACTGGGCATCCGGAGCGGAAAAATCGTTGTAGTTAATCGTAGTTTCCACAAAAATATACATGCTGTCTTTGGCCAGCAATTCCACGTTCGAAAAGACTTTACCCGGAATTCCATCGACCATTAATCGGTATTTGGATGCATCGCCCTGTCCTAATCGGACACTTGGAATTTTAATGTCTTTATTACTGCGGTTGTACACTTTTAACGTATAGGTACTGGAACCGATATTCGTAAAAACGGTATCAAGATAGATCGTGTCTTTCGAAAATTCCAGATTTCCGGTACTCGGTTCGAAAGAAAAATCATTTCGACAAGAACTCAGAGCAATAAGTAATAGGGTGACAAGGACGTAGTAATAATGACGCATGTTTCTGATTTTTGGTAAAAATACTAATTTTTGGATGTTAAATTATACTTAAATTATTATTTATATATAATGTTCGATGACTAAGTTTATTCTTACTTCAGTTTTGATTTTGTATTTTTACCATTCAAAATATAGTTTATGTCATTTGATAAAGAAAAAGTACTGCAGCTTTGCAATCATTTGTCGAAAAATACATTGATGCAAACCTTAGAAATTGAATATATAGATGCCGGAGAAGATTTTTTAGTAGCCAAAATGCCCGTTAATTCAAGAGTACACCAGCCTATGGGGTTGTTGCACGGCGGAGCTTCGGTTGCTTTGGCGGAAAGCGTGGGAAGTGCGGCTTCCATCATGTTTGTCGATCCGGAAAAACAAGAGGTACGCGGTATCGAAATTTCGGCCAATCACCTCAAAAGCAAAAGGGAAGGAATTGTCTACGGAACAGCCCGAATTATCCATAAAGGGCGCAGTCTGCATCTGTGGGAAATTAAAATCACGGATGAAGAAGGAAACCTGATTTCCCTTTGTAAACTCACCAATATGGTTTTACCAAAAAGAGCGTCATGACCGATTTATTCCTGAAAGTAAAAGTACACCAGGGACAAAACCTGCCGTTTGTCATTTATTCAAAACCTGGTTCCGACGAAATCATTGGCCTTTTTCAGGTGAATGATCATGTATATCTGACCGAAAGTTTTTCCGAAACGGGCTTTATTATGGCTCCTTTTGACGGTGAAAATTATGTATTGATCCCGGAAGAGTATTCCGAGATTATAACGGAAAAATATGAATTACCGGCTATTTCGGAAGAAGGAACTGTTTCTCAGGAGTATGATGAAACGGCAAAAGAGCATTTTGAACAGTTAGTGGAAAAAGGCGTAGCCGCGATACATTCAGGGGATTTTAAAAAGGTAGTGCTTTCGCGGAAGGAAAAAGTAGGCGGAACGACCAAAGATGTAGAACATTTGTTTCCGCGCTTATTGGCAAATTATCCGACAGCATTTAAATATTGTTTTTACCATCCGAAAGTCGGAATGTGGATGGGTGCCACGCCGGAACAATTACTAAAAGTAAAAGATTATCAGTTGCAAACCGTAGCATTGGCCGGAACTCAGCTTTATGAAGGAACCGAAAAAGTACATTGGGAACCGAAGGAAATCGAGGAACAGCAGTATGTAACGGAGTTTATTCTGGATAATCTTAAAGATTGGGCATCGGAAGAAATCCTCTCGAGTCCGTATACGGCCAGAGCGGGTAATTTGTTGCACATTAAAACAGACATTTCGGCGCGTTTAAATGACAAAGAAAGTCTGAAACAGGTGCTTGAAATTTTGCATCCTACACCGGCTGTCTGCGGATTACCGAAAGAAGCCGCCCGTAATTTTATTCTGGAAAACGAAGATTACGACCGGGAATTTTATTCGGGATTTCTAGGCGAACTCAATAAGAATTTTTCGACAGGTAGGAGTGAGCATTCCGATTTATATGTGAACCTGCGGTGTATGAAAATTAAAAAAGAAAACATTCATCTGTATATCGGTTGTGGCATTACCAAAGATAGTGTACCGGAAAAAGAGTTTTTCGAGACACTTAATAAATCGATGACGATGAAAAAGATATTAGCATAATTTAGTTATAAAAAATAAAATGATATTAGATATACTGGCCTTTGGGGCGCATCCTGATGATGTAGAACTGGGATGTGGTGCTACCCTGGCAAAAGAAATTAGTTTAGGTAAAAAAGCGGGAATTATCGATTTAACGCGTGGTGAACTGGGAACCCGTGGATCGGCTGAAATCCGGGATGAAGAAGCGCGTAAAGCGGGCGAAATCCTGGGTATTGCGATACGGGAAAACTTGCAGTTCCGCGATGGTTTTTTTGTAAATGATGAAGACCATCAATTGGAGGTGATCAAAATGATTCGAAAATACCGTCCGGAGATTGTGTTGTGTAATGCCATTGACGACCGACATATTGATCATGGAAAAGGAAGTCAATTGGTTTCGGATGCCTGTTTTCTTTCGGGTTTACGACGTATTGAAACGGAAGTGGATGGAGTAGCTCAGGAAGCCTGGCGACCAAAAGTGGTGTATCATTATATTCAGTGGAAAAACATCACTCCGGATTTTGTTGTGGACGTGACGGGTTTTATCGATAAAAAAGTGGAGGCAATTTTAGCCTATGGTTCGCAGTTTTACGAGCCCAATTCGAACGAACCGACGACGCCAATTGCAACAAAAAACTTTTTGGATAGCCTGCATTATCGCTCGCAGGACCTGGGACGACTGATCGGAACGGATTATGCCGAAGGTTTTACTGCGGAGAGATATTTGGCTGTCAGTAGTTTAGAAAATTTGATGTAAATTTTTTTAAAAAATGCTTGCGTGATACGGAAATTGCCGTATATTTGCACCCGTAATCAAATGGTGATTGTAGCTCAGTTGGTTAGAGCGTCGGATTGTGGTTCCGAAGGTCGTGGGTTCGAGACCCATCATTCACCCTTAGTACTTTAAGCGGCTTTAGAAATAAAGCCGCTTTTTTTATGCCTTGTAAAGTTAAATATTTATGATGGCTATTTCTTCTTTTTAAGAATCGTTCAACTTAAAATTTAAGTAAAAGATTCTTTTTCTTCTTAATAAACGAATGGTTATAAAATGTAATAATGCGTATTATTACGGAATTATATCTCAATAATATTTAATTTATTTGGGCTTAAAATGCTTATTAAAAATATTATGATCATAAAAAAGATAATTCTTCAGATATTTAAAAAAATTAAGAAAACTCTAAAAAGAAAAAATTTAAAAAAGAATGAAATTTATTTCACGATTGCTTGCTCAACTATTTTAGGTTTAGCGGCAATTTACATTTCATTTAAAGCTAACGAAATAGCTGAAAAACAATATCAAATGGATTATTTTGAAAATCGGCCAGAGTTTATAATTAAAATTGATACTGTAAGGAGTCGTAACCGGACAGAAATATCTGTACAACATATTTCTGGCAAAGCAAAAAACATTGAATCAAGTATGCCAATTAGTGTACTAGATATTGAAACAACGGGAAAGGATGGTATAATCAAAGGTAGTACTTTTTTAATTTATAATAATTTTGTTGGTGTCAAAGTAGATTATCCTAATGGAAATTATAGAAGAAAAGTAAGAGGGTTGATTGATAATAATTATAATAGTTCGATGTTGATGTATGAGGTAGGAAAGCAAATACGAAAAAAATATAATCGTCGTGCTTTGGTAGATATAAAGATTTTTATTTCTGTTAGTTATCGGAATTTTGAAAACATAAGAATAAAAGAATATTATTCGATTTCACCTTTTTCTGGTCATGGAATTTTAGTTAGTGATACTATAGCTATGAAAGCTTATCTCAAAGATTTTTTTCCAAACCACTCGAGTGATGATCAGATAGAGTTGATGGATATAAACAAAATTGACGTGAAAAAAATTTTGGATAAGCATGAAAAATATAAGATAAGAAGAGAGACTTCGTATTCTTTCTTAGAGAGCTTGTTTTGTAAGTAAGATTTTAAAACAAATATTCTTTCTTTTTTACTCATAACATAAATTTCGATCCAGTCTATAAAAACAAAACCCTGTAGTTATTACAGGGTTTTATTATTTGATCAATTAACGAACCGTTCGTTCCGTAATGTTTTCGTTGTATTTTTCATAGAAAATATCCAGTCGTTCCGGGTTGATTGCGCCATTAGCATTGATTACTTTCTCTTTAAGTAGCCAGGTGATTAGTTTTTGCATGTTTTTTCTGGAGTTTAAACCCATTCCGGAAATGGCCTGCGATTTATTGGTGGTTTCCACTTTTTTCTTAAACGGTATAAAGTTTAAAACCAGATAATCGTCGTCCAGATATTCTCTTGTTTCGTTATTGTTGAATTTGTAGAGTAAAAGCTCATTATCGTCTAAAGTAAAAAGCGTATGGATAAAGGAATTGGTCTTTTCGTATTTCAGAACTTGTTTACCGTCAAAAAGTACTTTTTCGTCTTTAATTTCTACTTCCTGCGCATTCATAAATAGACCTCCTAAAAGAAAAAGACCTGAAAATAATAATTTGCGATTCATTGGTTTTAGTTTGTAAATGTTATTTGAGTTTGTTAAAAAGTTGCCAAATATATAAAACAAACTTATATGATAAAGTATTGTTATAGGTAAAGTTTTAATTTTTAGTAGGACTTGGTTTATACATTATATTTGTTGTAAAAAAATAGCGAGAGGAGATTAAAACAATCTTATTCTGAAATAAGTTGATTTTAAGCCAATTTATTTCGAGCTCATTTCTTTTAACAAGCGCGGACTCTTTTCTGTTTTAATTCTTTTCTCGTTTATAAAGCAACGATTTATTTTATAAGAAAGTAGATTTTTTGGAGTATCTTAGGACAATATGTAATAGTTATAACCCCAAAATCTATTTTATATGAAATTTAAGTACATACTAACACTTTTTTTGATGGGTGGCAGTTTTGTTATGGCGCAAACCAAACAGGTGCTGATTGAAAATGTCAGACTTTTGGATCTTAAAGCTGCTAAATTAACCACACCGATGCATGTTTTGGTATCCGGTTCGACGATACAAAAAATAAGTGCTACAGCTATTACGGCCGACAAAGAGGCGATAAGGATTAATGGTGGCGGTAAGACCTTGATGCCCGGTTTAATCGATGTCCATGTACACATGACATTTGGTACGTTTACGATGGCACAATTGATGGGAGAAGATCTAACGGAAGAATTTCTGGTTCGCAAAATAGGTGAATCGGCCCAACAAATGCTGCTTCGCGGATTTACAAGTGTCCGTGATGCAGGCGGTCCTATTTTTCCGTTAAAAACTGCCATCGATGCCGGTAAATTGGTTGGTCCGCGTATCTGGCCTTCGGGTGCTGTGGTGAGTCAGACTGCCGGGCATGGTGATTTTAGAACGCCGAATGAACGCTCCCGTCGCTTTTTCGGAAAACCGTCCCGAGCCGAACAAGTGGGGGCTACTTTTATTGCCGATGGTCGGGATGATGTATTAACGGCCGTACGGGAAAACCTGCGTTTTGGCGCCAGTCAGATTAAACTCATGGCGGGTGGTGGAACGTCGTCAGCCTATGATCCGATTGATGTGACGCAATATACACTCGACGAAATGAAAGCCGCCGTAGAAGCCGCTGCCGACTGGGGAACATACGTTATGGTACATGCCTATACGCCAAAAGCGGTGCAACGTGCTGTCGAAGCGGGGGTGAAATGTATCGAGCACGGTCAGATGCTGGATGAAGCAACCTTAAAATTATTGGCAGAGAAAAACGTTTGGTTAAGTCTGCAGAATCTAATGGATAACAACGACAGTATGGATGAGCAGCGCAAACAAAAGCGTAAGCCGGTATTGGAAGGACAAAATAAAGTATGGCCTTTAGCGAAAAAGTTAGGTGTAAAACTGGCCTGGGGAACCGATTTTCTGTTTCAACCGGAATTAAACGACGAACAGAATAGTTATATTTTACGTCTTCAAAAATGGTTTAGCAATGCTGAAATTTTAAAGATGATCACTCAGGATAACGGAGAATTATTACAATTATCCGGTTTACGTAATCCTTATCCCGGAAAACTTGGCGTTGTGGAGGAGCAGGCTTTGGCCGATTTACTGTTGGTAGACGGTGATCCATTAAAAGATCTGTCGATAATCGCAAATCCGGAGAAGAACTTTTTACTGATCATGAAAAATGGACAGCTATACAAGAATACAATCAAAACTAAAAAGTAGGATATCTTTAAAATGATATCTTGGTTTACGGTTTTAAAAGAGTATTTTGACTAATAATGATTTTGTTTTCCTTTGATTTATCCGGATTTTATTGGTGTTAAAATATTTTTTAGGATTTAATAAGGGTGAATTGATAAAAAATTATGAATTAAACTGATTTTTAGTTAATTTGGTTCTCACTTTTATATATAATAATAAATGGCGAAATTCAAAATTGAAATCAAGTGGGCTTTTATATTTATCATTATGTCTCTGCTTTGGATGGTACTGGAAAAAATTTGCGGTTTGCATAGTACCCATATTGATAAGCACCAATATCTGACGATGCTTTTTATGATTCCGGCTATTTGGGTATATGTTTTAGCGCTAAAAGATAAGAAAATGAGCTATTATAACGGTGTGATGAGCTATAAGCAAGGTTTTATAAGCGGATTGATCATTACGTTAATTGTGGCTCTTTTTAGTCCGGTAACACAGTGGATCATCTCTTGTGTTATTACTCCGGAATATTTTCCAAATGTTATCGAATATTCTTTAAAAACCGGATACCACAAAACCCGTGAAGCAGCTGAGGCCTATTTTAGTCTTGAGAATTATATGAAGCAGAGTGTTATCGGAGCACTAATGATGGGCATTGTTACGACTGCGATCGTGGCTTTTTTTGTACGTAGTAAAAATTCCAGAAACGAATCCTAAAACCATAAAACTATGAAAATAATAAAACTGATCATCTGTCTGCTTTTCGGGCTTATGTTTATCAATGCCGGGCTTAATAAGTTTTTAAACTATATGCCTATGGAAAAAATGAGCGAAGAGCAAATGAAAATTATGGAAGCGTTTATGACAATAAAATGGTTGATGCCTTTGGCCGGAGTTATCGAGATTCTCGGCGGATTGTTGTTTATTATTCCCAAAACACGCGCTTTAGGAGCGATTATTATCCTTCCGGTGATGGTTGGAATCGTTTGCCATAACATCATTTTTGAACCATCCGGACTTCCTTTGGTGTTAACGCTTTTCCTAATCAATATGCTAATTATTGCCGATAATTGGAAGAAATACAAACCGATGTTTTCCTGATATAGGAACGCTATAAATAGAAACGCCTCGCTGTTTGCACTTAAACAGCGAGGCGTTTCCGTTAGAGAGGGCACTATTATTTTTTGTCTTCCGGGCGATCTTTGATCTGTGATGCTTTTAGGTAAACCTTTTTACCCGTTTTGTTTACATAGTATTTTTGGTTTTTATTGTTAATGTAAACATCGGTCCCATCCGGAGCCATCTTGCCTTTCCACACTTTGTCTGAAATTTTAGAGGTTCCCTTAACAGCTACTTCGGCAGTTTTATCACCTACCTTTTTAGCGGTTTTTTCAATTTTATCGCCTACGCTTTCTTTTTTTTCCTGTCCATGTGCCGAAATCGAAAAGGCTGTAAACAATCCCAGGAATATCACGGTTAAAATGCTGCTTCTTTTCATACTATAATTATTTTGAAGTTAATTCGGTTAAAGATTTCTTTAGCTGTAGTAGGTGATGCGTTTTTCTCTGTAAGAATGTTCTATTCTATAAAGATAACAATAAAATAGAATAGTTGTTGACTAATGTGTTGATTTTTAGTGACCTTTTTGTTGGAGTATATTGTTTGTAGACTATTGTTTAACCTGTAAAATAGATCAATATTCGAAAATTATGGTAGAAAAAGTCCCATTTTAAAGACTAACAGTTCATATGATGGGATCATGATAGGGTAAAGATCTAATATTGCATCACGTTCTTATTTAAATCTCACTTGTAATTATTTTGGTAAGTTTTTTGTTGATGAGGAAGGGATAGCGGCTTAAATATGGATTGTATATGCCGGATAAACTTTTTGTATCTTGAGATTATACGAAATGCATTATCTATTATTAGGTATTTATATAGCTATATTTTAAGTTTTCCCTTTCCCCATCAATTAATACAATCAGTACTCTAAAATTACAGGATCATATCTTTCCCTAAGATATTAAATAAGAATTATAAAGCCCTGTTAAAGCAGGCATCACTCCAACTTTTTAGCTCCCCGGCTATTTTTAATTATATCGATTGATATCGATTATGTTTTGTTTTCGAATGTGCTATGTACATATCGGAACAATTCGCGAGTTAACAAAATAATAAGTTAAAACTAAATATATATCATATGCTTATGAGAAAAAAACTCCTGTCAATTTTATTTGTGCTAGGGGCATTCGAAATGTACGGACAAGTGGGAGTAGGAACGGAACTCCCGGATATTACGTCACAATTGGATGTAGTCGCAAATAATAAAGGGATATTAATCCCAAGAGTAAATCTAATCGATTCTAAAAGTAAAAACCCTATAGTGAATGATGGAACGTTGCCAAATGGTCTTATCGTTTTTAATATTGCTACTTCCGGTACAATCCCGGACAATGTTAGCCCGGGATTGTATTATTGGCTTGATGGTTCCTGGAATAGAATAGTGAGCCCTGTTGATATTCGGAATCCTAAAGGTACCGTGCTATACGACCCGGAAGCGGTATCACTTACTTATATTGATCAACTAGGCGATTCGAAAGAGATTAATATCAGTAACCTTGTAAAATCGAATGAAACGATTACAACACTCGTGAAAAATCTGGATGGTAGCTATACCTATACCAATGAAACCGGAGAAGCGAAACGAATTGATTTTACAGGAGATGCTGTAGTCGCACAGTTTGACCATGAAGTGGTGCTGGAAAAGATTGAAACACTTATTAAACAAAAAGAAACCCAGACATCTCTTGTTTATGATCCGCTAACACATGTTCTGACTTATAAACCAGAGAACGGTGAACTTACCACCATTAATTTGTCGGAATTATTGAACAATGGCCCGGAAACGCTAACAGCTTTGAGTTATGACGCCAGTGCGCATACGATTACCTATAAAGCGGAAGATGGAAATAATACCATCATTAATTTGTCGGAATTATTGAACAATGGCCCGGAAACGCTAACAGCTTTGAGTTATGACGCCAGTGCGCATACGATTACCTATAAAGCGGAAGATGGAAATAATACCATCATTAATTTATCGGAATTATTGAACAATGGTCCGGAAACGCTAACAGCTTTGAGTTATGACGCCAGTGCGCATACGATTACCTATAAAGCGGAAGATGGAAATAATACCACCATTAATTTGTCGGAATTATTG